>Ga0181520_10000182_pt1 | contig 133240 bp, 99 predicted proteins | sample PEATcosm2014_Bin_29_FD_132451 | JGI IMG/M metagenome (GOLD analysis project Ga0181520, IMG submission 132451) | Peatland microbial communities from MTU Mesocosm Facility, Houghton, MI, USA - PEATcosm2014_Bin02_30_metaG | ecosystem: Environmental > Terrestrial > Soil > Wetlands > Peat | place... | reverse complement strand
GCAACTGGCCGCCTTGCAAAGATACACCTCGGCAAGGTAAAACAATCACGTCTTCTGCCTCTCTCTATGGCCGCTTTTAACCCGATCACGTATGGCCGGATTTAACCCGATCACCGAGGGCCTGAGACACGAGTTGTCGTGCATCAGGCAGTGAAGACCGCTTTTTCCCTTGCCGGTACCAGTCTCTGTCAAAGCTGGCGAAGGAGCAGCAGATTCCAAGCCTTCAAAGAGCACCGAACTGTTAGGGTTCCATTTACGTCGGCATGCAGGAGTTCCTTCTTCGTATTCCATGCCGCAGCTTTCAATGCTGCAGTCTGCTCACGGGTCGGCGGATCCGGCTTGCCCATCGCCTCCCAGGCGGCTGTGGCGTTGCCGTGGTCCTTATCGAGAGTCTCTATTTCAAACGGAGCACCTGGCTCCAGTCCAGTCAGCGTCAGAGAGAGTTCACGTGCGCTGCCGGAGTCAGTCATCATGTCCGCATCTGCCAGAGATGAAGTGCCTGGGAGTGCGACCGTGACTTCAGGCGGGTAGTTATAAGTCAGGGCGGTAAGTTTTCCGGTTTTGGAATCTCGCGTAACTACCGCTCCCGGAGTCCTGGCCAGCAATTCATCGCCAAGCTCATTAAGGAATCGATAGCCGTGAAATACTGGCTTGGGAATGCCCTGATAATTGATCATTCCGAAGCCGCCGTGAAAGATGCTGTCCCCTGCGCCCTGCTCTTCAAAGACGTCAGTGAAAGTCCAATAAGAGAGAGAATCGACCAGTCCAATCGAATCCAGATTGCATTTCACGACATAGGCGGCCGCTTGCAGCGAGTCATGGGTGTGGTCCCGGGATGAGGAGGAAGAACTCCACTCCGTTAGATGGATTTCAGCATGTGGATACGGACTCGCATCGACCAATTTGCGCAGCAGCAGCATATCGTCGTGCGTGGAGTTGACTCCGCGGTGCAAGAGCACTTTGGATTTCTCGTCAATCTTGAAATCCATCGGGTAAGGATGCGTCGAAACGAAATCCACTGGCAGTTGATTATCGGCGCAGTACTTGAAGAAGTCGTTCAACCAGGTTGGTCGCCATGGCAGATTCTCAAGGTCTCTGTGGGCGGCCACAGCCTGCTTTAGTACTTCCGGATCAGGATGGAAGTTGCTGGTGGCAGGCCCGCCCACGCGCAATTGCGGGTCTACCTGCTTGATCGTGAGTGCTGTCGTTTTGTAAAGCTCAAAATACTGGGCCTGGGTGCCAGTGAAGAAGCCATGCAGGTCGGGTTCATTCCAGACTTCGAAATACCAGCTTCTGACCTCGTCTGCGCCGTAACGCTGAATACAGTGGTTCAGAAAGTGACGCACCAGCTCAGACCATTTGTGATAGTCGTCAGGCGGTGAACCATTTCCTTTCCACCAGAACCCCGTGCTCCCTTTTTCGGTCACCATGGCAGAAGGCGAGAAGCCAAGTTCAACGAAGGGGCGAGCCCCGTTTGCGAGCATACGATCAAATAGGTCATCAATGTATTGGAAGTTATAAACGGGCACGCCGTCCTGTTCGCGATAGACGAACATGTCGTCATGAAACAGCCCGTGAAAGCGGACGTAGTGGAATCCGCCGAACTTCACCGCCATGTGGAGTTGATCCTGCCAACTGGCGCGCAGGCCTTCATTCGCGCGGCCGGCGCCAACGGTATTACTCCAAGAATGCTTCAGTGGCGTTGCGGGGTCGCGGCTGCCGGCGGAGATGTGAATACCTGAGGTATCTTGCTGTGCGGCTGCTGTGTATGTTGTTCCGAATACAAGAAGGGATGAAAGGGCGCAGGTGAGCAACTTTAAGGTCATCACTAGTCCTAATACAGATGGGTCGTTAGAGACATGACTCGCAATTCAGACTACCGTCAGAGCACGCTTGTTTCTATAAGGGCAGTGGCTCAAATGCTGATGAAAGCATCAGCTCTCGTTTGTATATTGGGCGGTCCGCTCGTCCTGCCGATTCTTGTGGGTGTTGGGCCGAGAGGTTGGTCGATTGCCGGTCAAGACTTTGATTGATCGTCTTTCGATAGTGCCGTGGCGTCATCTGAGTAAGCCGACGGAAGATCATGCCGAAATAGCTCTGGTCGCAAAAACCGACCTCCAGGCAAACCTCTGAAATAGGCATGTCCGTTGAGGCAAGCAGCTTTTGAGCTTTGGCAATCCGAAATGTATTCAGATACTGAACAAAAGACTCGCCGGTAAGCTGAATGAACGTACGCCGGAAGGTTGAAAGGCTCATGTTCACAATTGCTGCCGCGTCTTCAGTGGCGATTCTGTCTGCATAATTGCTTTCCATCATTTCGAACAGGGGTTTCAATCGATCCAGCGATCCCTGGCGGCGGGATGCCGAAGAATGACGGGGACCAGGAACTGCAACTTGGTCCATCAGCAGAACGAGGATCATTTTCACGTAGGTCCTGACGCATAGCCGGGCCCGGTCGCTGCGCGCTGGCAATTCCTTGGCGATCTCCCGAATCAGTTGATCGATCTCGCAAGGCAGTTTAGTGTCAGCGTCAACCAGGTGCCTCTGATTCGAAGCCTGGGTGAACAGGAAGTCGAGGTACTCAAAATCGCTGCCCGCAGTCGAAGCAAGTAGGTTACGGTCGAAGAACAATGATCGCACCTCGACTTTTGGTCCCGATCGCTCCGTGATCCTGTGAAATTTGGGGTTCGTCATCACGAACAGGTCGCCATCCGATTGCGTCACAAAAGAGTCCTGAACCTGCCACACCAACTCTCCTGAGATAAGGTAGACCAGCTCAAAATAGTCGTGCCGGTTCAGACGGAATGGCCTGGTACCACTGAGGCTGTGCTGAAGGGCATCCACCGGGAACGAAGGATCGAATGGCCATTCGTGGACGCCATCGGCATTCACCTGGGCCTCGGTGACCAAAAACGTATCTACGGAAGAGAGATCTCTATTGACGCTCATGGGCACCCCGCAACGAGGCAAGAAATCGATTGTCGCAATATAACAAATCTAGCGAACAACTCACCATGTATTATTTCGAGCCACTGGATACTTTTGTCAGAGTGTGCCGAGAGAATCTTACAGAGATGGGCAGTTTCACCCTCTATGCTCGGCTAATCGCTCAAATGCAGAGGAAATATTGCTACAACGATGGCACATGAGTTCCCGACTATTTGCTCTTTTTCTTTGCGCTGGGGCCGCACTTTTGACTGCCTCAGCCCAGACTCCGGTACCGGACTCAGCGACAATTGAAAGACGGGTGGACGCCCTTATGGCCAGGCTCACGCTGGAGCAGAAGATGAGCCTGATTGGCGGAGATGATGGAATGTACATCCGCGCGATTCCGTCTATCGGCTTGCCACACTTGCGGATGTCCGATGGGCCGGTCGGTGTTCGCACGTGGGGCCCGTCAACCGCATATACAGCGGGTATTGCGCTGGCAGCATCGTGGGATCCGGAATTGGCTAAACGCGTTGGTCGGGGGCTGGGAGAAGACGCACGCGCATGCGGCGTGAAATTCCTGCTCGGACCTGGAGTAAACATCTACCGTGCTCCTATGAACGGACGCAATTTCGAGTACTTTGGTGAAGATCCTTATTTGGCGTCGCGCATTACAGTCGGCTAAATAGAGGGCGTCCAGAGCCAGGGCGTGGTGGCAACTGTGAAGCACTTCGCGCTGAATAATCAGGAGTACGATCGCCACGGCGTGAGTTCCGACGCCGATGAACGCACCATGAGGGAGATATATCTTCCCGCCTTTGAAGCCGCGGTACGCGAGGCGCATGTGGGCGCAGTAATGAACTCCTACAACCCCATCAACGGGGTCCACACCACTCAGAATCCATTCCTGAATCTGAAGGTGCTGAAAGGCGATTTGGGCTTCGACGGAATTCTCATGTCCGATTGGGCAGCCACTTATGACGGTGTCGCGGCTGCCAAGGGTGGCCTTGACCTGGAGATGCCGCGGGCTGCATTCATGAACGCGAAGACGCTGATGCCGGCGATTGAACACGGAATCTTGCCCGTAAGCGTGATTGACGACAAGGTGCGGCGGATTCTGAGAACCGCAATTCGTTTTGGGTTTCTCGACCCGTCCACTGATGTGGAACAATTTTCCCGTTATAACCAGCAGGGAATTCAGACAACCTCGGACGAAGCGCGCGAGGGCATTGTCCTTGTTAAGAATGAAGGCGGTGTTCTTCCTCTTGATTCAAAGAACATCCACACGCTGGCGGTGATCGGACCAAACGCCTGGCCTGCACTTAGTGGCGGCGGAGGAAGTTCGAACGTCACTCCATATGGTGCCGTCAGTATCCTGCAGGGTCTGGGCGCGATATCCGGCGTCAAGGTTCTTTATTCTCCGGGGTTGCCGTCCCTGGACGATCTGTTTAATGAAACGCGATTCACATCGTCAACGGACGCAGGCTCTGAAAATCGGGGTGCGATCAAGCAGGAAACCTTCCCCAAGCGAGACTTCACGGGGACGCCTTCGATATCGTATGTCGACCACATCGCCAGTTGGAAGCCCCTGGCCTGGAGTGAAGATGCGGGCATCAAAAAGAGCATTCGCTATACGGCTGTGTTCAATCCCGATGTGGACGGGAAGCATCTGCTGGTAGTGGCCGCTACAGCCTCAGATGCGTACAGCCTGAAGGTCGACGGGAAAGAAGTGATGAGGCAGGTCTCGCGTGAGAATCAGGGACCCCAGACCGCTGAGATCGTTCTGAAAAAGGATAAGCCCGTCGTCATTACGCTTGACTATCTGCCCGGCGCGGCCGATCCGCGTATCAGTTTTGGCCTTCGTGGCGTGGATGAACTGATTTCTCCTGAGGCCATGCAGATCGCCGCGGAGGCGGATGCCGCCGTAGTCGCCGTGGGCTACGACGCCCCTGTCGAGAGCGAGGGATTCGATCGCAGCTACCAGTTGCCGTTCGGACAGGATGCGCTGATCGAGGCGGTCTGCCGCGCGAACACGAAGACCATTGTAGCGCTCACGTCTGGCGGAGAGGTGGACACTCATAATTGGATCGATGCCGTGCCCGCATTCCTTCTGAACTGGTATCCGGGGCAGGAAGGGGGCACTGCGCTTGCCGAGATCATCTTTGGCGAGCGATCGCCGGAAGGGAAGCTTCCGATCACCTTCGGACGCTCGTGGGAGGAGAACCCGCTGCATGACTCCTACTACCCGGCAGCCATAGCGCCGGGTGCCATGCCTCACGTCAAGTACACCGAGGGAGTATTCCTCGGCTACCGCTACTACACAACACGGCATAAGGAGCCGCTTTACCCATTCGGGTTCGGATTGTCTTATTCCAAATTTGCGTTCGGGAATCTGAAAATCGATCCGGCCAAATCAGGCATGAATCCAGGCGTTGATGTTTCGTTCGACGTGGAAAACACAGGCCAGCGCGAGGCCGCGGAGGTAGCTGAGCTTTACGTCGGCGACCCTTCCGCGAAGATCGAGCGTCCGGCCGAGGAATTGAAGGCATTCGAGAAGGTCCGGCTGAAGCCGGGGGAACTAAAGCACGTGACCCTCCAATTGGATCGACGTTCCTTCGCCTATTGGGATGTGAAGTCTCACGACTGGCGCGTGGACCCCGGCAAATTCACGATTTTGGTGGGAGACTCCTCGGAGAATTTGCCGCTAACCGGAACTATCACGCTCCCGTAAATTCCTCAGCCAATGAGTTGCGTGCTAAACCCGCAACTCAAAGGCGCGATACTCCCAGGGTTCCATTTGAAATTGGGCCTTGCCGGACTCCACGGGAATCCGCTTCTGGTCGCGGCGATCAAAGAGCAGCGCAACCGGCGTTGCTGCCGGAAACTCGATCGTTACGAGTCGCGCAGTATCCGAATCGTTACCGCATGCGATGACTGACGGAAGTCCATCAAACCACTGCGCCATGCAATTTGTGGACTGCGCGTCGGTCACAGATACCTGCGCATCGCAAATCTCCGGATAGAGGTCATAGTATTCGCGGACACGGCGACCGAGGGGAGCCAGCACTTCGTGACTCTCCTGCTCCATGAATACGCGATAGCCCTGCACCGCATTCCAAAGCAGAGGCTTCTTGACCGGCCAGAGCGGCGCATTTGGTCCATGCGGCTGCATGCCATCCGCTTCGAACGCGCGCATTTGCGGATGCAGGAAGCGTGAAAGCGGCACCGTAAAGGTCATGCGCGACCATGCGTGGCCATGAGACAACGATCCATCGGTAAACTCCCGCGCCAGGTCGCCCGCGCCTTCACAGAGGAGAATGGTGTTGGGGTCGGCTTTGTCGACCTCTTCGCGCACTCGCTTGAGAACCCGACGCAGGCCCCAATTCCAGATGTCCGGCTGGGGCGCGTGGGCATGTTTGGGATTGAAACAGCGATGGTTGTCGGTGGCCAGCATCGAATCCATAAAGAAGCCGTCAACGCCTGTGGTGCGGACGATATCAACGAGAGTCTGGGCAAACCAGTCTTGCCATCCTGTTTCCGCAGGGCACATATCATAGAAGCCACGGTAGTTCTCTGTGAATTTGCCGTCTGCGTCCATAAGCGCCCAGTCACTGGCTTTTGAGCGGCCGATACGGGAGCGCTTCCACACGATCAACCCCTCGACGTAAAGCAGAACGTGGCCGCCCTGCCGGTGTGTGGCTTCAACGCTGCGGCGCATTGCTTCCCAGCCGCCCAGATTCTCGGCCGGGTAAAAGTAGTCGCCCCGATTGAGCATGTTTTCCTGGGTGCCGATGATCTCCGGTTCGGCGAATCCCGGAAGGCTCATCATGTCGCTGCCAAGTTCATGGCGCTCTTCGAGCAATAGCGGCAGGTCGTATAAGGATTCCCCGGTACGCAGCAAGCGGTCCGGCATCTCCTCTGACAGGATTGTTGTGTCCCGGTACCATTTGGCCGGGCTGGAACGGAAGGGAACCCACTCCCGCTGCTGCCGCATCCATAGAGCAGCGGTCTTCCATGTACCTCCGTAGGCATAGCTCAGGACTGGTCCAAGATCCACGCTGTCTCCGAGTTTGATCATTGGCAGCGTTCCATGGGATTCAGCTTCGTCGTAGTCCGCCTGGCCACCGAACCGTTTGGCGCCTAACATCAGGCGACGATGGCGCCAGCCTGCGAATGGTCCGTCCTCGCCAGTTGCCAGGGCCAAGGCTGTGTCGCCATTATCTGGTAAAGGGAACTCTGTTCCGACCACAGCGCTCCGTTGGCGGCAGCCTCCTGGGTCCGCGGCTAAATCCGCACGGCTGTCTTCGACAAAGGCAATTCCACGGCCGCCACCTTCCACAAGAAACACAGGAGAAGACAGACCCCCAAGGTAGGTCGCCGAATAATTCAGCGTGGCAACGTGAGGCTTCTCGACCCCGGAGAGTTCCCCGGAAACGAGGCGGTCGCTGCCTGCTGGGTCGAAGCGCATTCGCGACAAGAGGGGATAATACAAATCCACATCCGTATCATCGGGTCCGTTCCAAACTGCTTGGCCGCGCCATTCAATCACATCGCCTTCCGCAGTGATCTCCAACCCAACCTGCATAGGCAGTCGAGCGTTCTTCAAATAAACCATCAATTGCGTCTGCGAATGTTCCAGTTGCGTTACTTCAAATGTGTCCATCCCATAGGTCCCTTGTTGAGGACCATTCAGCACCACAAGGGTAAGCGGGTTACCGACGGGACCAGGTCCGGCGGTGCGCAAGCCCGAATCCCCGTACAAAATGGGCGGTTGGGTCTGTCGCTGGATCTGTTGGAGTGAGAATTGAAGGCCGCGGCGCTCGAAGGTCAAGAACACTCCAGCCTCAGTGCCGATTCGGATGATCTCATTCGACTTGGGGTCTGGCTGATTCAGCGGAGCGGCGCCCAGTCTCTGCCAGAAAAAAGAGGTCGCGGCAGCGGCGGTGAGGCCAAGCATTTTACGGCGGCTGATAGAAAAGCAGTCAACTGGAAAGGACAACTGGATCACCTTCAAATTGCGGAACTCAAACAATGAATTGATGGCGCCCAAGGGTGAAACAGCGGCGAGCGCCCGGATAACGCAACTCTGCCCGAAGGCTAATGCTCATGCACCCATGCTTCTATAACAAATGGAGAGGGAATTCAAACATAATCATCATTTGCTGAGTGCCGCGGGAGTTCCGGTCCTGGTTGGTCGCCCGAGTTCGTCGAAAGCAATTGCGCGATCAGCCGCGAAGATTGCCGCGGGTGATCGCCGTTCTGAAAGGCGCGTCAATCCTTAGAATGGCTGATAGGATTCTCATAGCCAGCAGAAGTGTAGCCCCAGTAAGGTAATCTCTGTGATCCAAGTTCCCCTGCACTCACGCTTCGAGACGGCGTTCGAAAGCGCCCTCATCTATGGGAACGCAGTCCAGGATGTGCAGGTCACCGTTGAGTTCATCCATAACTCCTGCTCGTCTAAGGTGGATGCTTTTTGGGATGGGGAGCGATGTTGGCGAGTTCGTTTTTCTCCGTCCCACACTGGATATTGGTCGTGGAGCACGCACAGTTCGCAGGACGACGTCGGCTTGAATGGCCAACACGGCCAGTTCGAGTGCATCGAAGTTCCATCGACGAGCAAGTGGGTGAGCAACGGGCCGCTCAAGGTCTCAGCAGATGGCCGCCATCTTGAATACGCAAACCATACGCCGTTTTTCTGGCTTGCGGACACCGCATGGAACGGTCCGCTCAAGGCCCGGCAGTCTGACTGGGAAACATACCTCACTGACCGCAAGTTGAAGGGCTTCAGCATCGTCCAGTTTGTGACGACCCAATGGCTCGGCGGTGACGCCGACGCCGAGGGACGGACTGCGTATTCCAATCCTGAGCGTATCGAGATCGATCCGGCTTTCTTTCAACGGCTCGATAAACGGATCAATAGGATCAACGACTACGGACTGGTTGCCGCGCCGGTATTGGCTTGGGCGGCAACTTGGAACCAGGAAGGCATAGATCTCAATCCGGGCGCTTCGCTCAGTGAATATCAACTCATCGTCCTGGTACGCTACCTGGTGAGCCGCTACGGGGCTCATCAAGTCGTGTGGATTCTCGCCGGCGATGGGAACTATCTTGGCGCTGAAGCGGGGCGCTGGCGGCGGGTCGGACGTGCGACCCTTGGGAACTCGCCCCGTCTCGCCACCATGCATCCTGCCGGAAGGATCTGGGTCGACAAAGAATTTGAGGACGAGTCCTGGTACAGCATTAACGGCTACCAAAGCGGCCAATGGAAAGGCCCTGAAAGCTCCCGCTGGATCAATCAGAGATTATTCGAAGATTCCGGCGCTCGGGCGACATATTCTAAATTGATTCCCGCTATCGACTTGGAGCCGTGCTATGAGGGCCATCTTCCGCTCGATATGCCCGGACCGAACAGAATTGACGATCTTGCAGTAAGGCGTGCCTGTTATTGGAGTCTTCTGGCTGCCCCAGTCGCAGGCGTTTCTTACGGAGCTCACGGCCTTTGGAGCTGGGAAGAAACTCCTTCCGTCCCGTTGAATCACCCTGCCAGTGGAATCGCTCGGTACTGGGAGGAAGCCCTGGGATTTCCGGGGAGCGATAGCATTTCGCATTTAGGAGCGTTCTTCCGATCGATTGAGTGGTGGCGTCTGAATCCATGTCAGGCGATGCTCGAAGTGCAGCCGGGAATTGAATCGCCGCTGCTCTTCGTGGCAGCGGCCTGCTCCCCGGAGCGAGATCTCGCAGTTGTTTATGCCCCTTTCGGCGGCATAGTTAATCTTCGGTACCGGTTCTTCGCCGATGGCATTGAAGCGAGATGCATTGACCCGGCGACAGGTCTGGAACTCTGGACCCGGACGCTGAGAGACAAGCACATGGTTCTCGACTGCGGCGATGAAGGAGATCGATTGCTTCTCATTAGAACGCGGAAAGAAAGTGAGGTGGCTTGATGCGGACTACAATTCGATACTCGGCAATTTGGCTGCTGGCGGTTGTGGCTTTTTTTGCGTGCGAACCATGTTCGCTGTTTTCCGCCGCCGCACAGGCACCCCCCACAAAAGGTGAAGACGGGGTCTTTGATATCAGCACCTTTGGGGCTGTGGGCGATGGTGTCGCCGACGACACGGCAGCAATTCAGCGCGCCATTGACGAGGCCAGCAAGCGGGGTGGCATCGTTTTTGTGCCACCGGGGCGATGGCTTTGCCGTGGCCATCTTGAGTTGAAAATGGGTGTGCATCTCAAGGGGGTCAATGAAACTCCGCAATCCTGGGAGCCGAAAACTGGTTCCATTCTGGAGCCCACCGAGGGCCGCGGTGATGAGAATGCGCCCTCTTTTATTGAAATGCGAAGTTCCACTTCAGTTACGGGGCTCACTATCTACTACCCTGAGCAGAAGGTGGACAACATCCAGCCATATCCATGGACGATTCAAATCCGCGCCAAACCAGCGAATGCCAAAGAGGTGTCTTTCGACTCAACCATCAGCGATGTGACGCTCATCAACAGCTACAACGGCATCCGGACCGGCCCTACCGAGAATGGACGCCACCGCATCATGGGTGTCCATGGCTGTGTGCTGCGTCGCGGAATCTTTATCGACTGGACCGGAGACATCGGTCGCATTGAGAATGTGCAGTTCAGTTCGCACTTCTGGGCCAGCCCGGCTTTTGCCGGGAACTGGGATAAGGTCTTCAATTACATGCAGCAGAATCTTGAAGCCTTCGTGTTTGGCCGCAGCGATTGGGAATACGTCACGAACACATTTGTCTTTCCGGCCAAGACGGGCTATCGATTTATCGAAACCGCCAACGGTTCGACAAACGGGCAGTTCTCCGGCATCGGCGCGGACTCCACGCAGATTGCATTTTTGGTCGAAGCAATTCAACCGCAGGGTCTGCTGATCACCAATGGCGAGTTCGACAGCCACCACCTTGGGGCCAGTACTCAGGTGGTTATCGCGCCCCATTCCAGTGGCAGCGTGCGATTCGTCAACTCCGCATTCTGGGGGCCGGCAGAACACAATGCCATCCTTCAGGGCGATGGGTTCACTTCTTTCTCTGATTGTTATTTCTCATCCGACTTTGACGCCGCGGATGCCGCGGTGCTGGTGGAGGGCGGCAAAGTTCAGGTGCAAAACTCCACCTTTGATGCCCGTTCTAAGCAGCATGATCCAGGGCATGCATTCAGTAAGCAGGATGTGCGCTATCAGCCGCCGAGCATCCGCGTTGCACTCGGGACTCGATCGGCAATCATCCGAGGGAACAACGGATATTACGGCGTGAAGATTGAGAATCAGATTGGCGATAAGGCAATCATCAGCGACAACGAGCCGTATACAAGTCCTGCGGCGGATAGCGACAAGTCGAATCCATGAAACAACCCGCATTTCAGAAGAGAACTTCTAAGCTGGGAACAACCCCTGGCTTCGGGATATCCAGCGAGGAGCGCCTGCTCTACCTGGTTTATTTCATCTATTTCTTTTGCGGGATGACCCAGAGCTTTGAGAGTGTCATCCTTCCTGAGCTGAAGGAGTATTTTCACCTCGGCTATCAGCAGCAGATGTATGTTGTGACGGCGAAGAGCATTCCTTTTGTGTTCTGCCCTCTACTGGCTCTTTTCATTCAGAGAGCGGGCTATGTTCGCAGCCTCGGAATTGCCATGAGCATGTACGCGGCAGGCACGGCGCTCCTCATTCCGGGACTGGCTTTCTCGCACTACGGGATCGTCCTCATCGGCTTCGGCATCATCGGAACCGGATTTACCCTGCAGATGATTGCCGGAAATCCCATGATCAGCGCGCTGGGTCCGGCGTCGGGTTCCTCCAGCCGGCTGAACCTGGGCAACGCACTTGGCGCAATTGCGCAGATTATTGCACCGGCACTGATGTCTATTATTCTTCCCGCGACGGCCATCGCTGTTCAGAGCAAGATGCCCCGCATTCTTGGCCTGTTGCTGGTGCTGGGTGCGCTGCTGACCGTCATTTCCGCAATAACATTCGGGATGCGTTCGTCGTTCACCGATTTTACGGATGCGGCCTCGGGGGTTGAATCACCCCGAGCCGCGGAGCGGAACGCGTGGAGAAACCCGGCAGTAGTCGCAGGCGCGTGCATCATTTTCTTGGTGCTTGGGGCTGAGGCTTCCTTGTTCAGCAATTTCCTCAATTTTGTTGAGAGCGCAAGCGCTGGTTCTCTCTCGTCGCACGCGGCGCAGCGACTGTTCACTGTTTACTTTGCATTGTTTGCGGGAGGGAGGCTCACTGCAGCCTGGCTGCAGAAGAGGATATCTCCCGAAGTCCATCTGGTCATCAGTCTGGCTGCCGCGCTCGTATCGCTGGGCGTATTGATGTTCACCACAGGAGCCACGGCAGTGGCCGGAGCTCTCCTACTGGGGTTCTTTGTTTCGATATTCTTTCCAACACTTTATGCGATCGCGCTGCGAAGCGCGGGTCACTGGAAGGCACAGGCTTCGGGGATGCTGACGGTCGGATTCCTGGGGGCGGCATTCGTCCCCGTATTGCAAGGGCGTCTTGCGGACCATGCAGGGCTGCAGCGGTCCTATCTTGTTGAGGCGTTTATCTACGTGGCGATCCTGCTTTATGCCGTTGTTGCGACTTTGAGTCTGCACAAGCCGGCAGATAACGGGGCAATTCCTGCTTCTTAATGCAGCTGGATCGTTGATTGCGTACCGGCTGCGAGTGCCGCCTTCATGCGTTGAGCATCCTTGTCCGATGGATCAATTGCAAGAGCCCGCGAAACCTCCCCCATCGCAGGTTGAATTCGATGCTCTTTGTAGAGGCACTCGGCAAGCATGAGGTGCGCCTGCGTTGATGCGCCGGGATGGGCTACAGCAGCTCGTAGAGTCTTCTCTGCGTCGTCGTATGTCTGCCGTTGTATGGGAACATGCAGCGAGGCGAAGCAAATTCACCTGTAGGGATTGTAATCGAGATTCAGAATTCTGACTTTTGAGTCAGCGGTTCTAAGAAAACTACCACGGCTCTGAACGTTCAGTTTTATGACTGGTCGACCATCCTGGAAACGTGAAGGTTCGAGGTGCCACAGTTCTCAATGGTATAAGTCTAGCTTGCAGAGCTATATACTGAATTTGGAATTCAGACGGATGAGCATCACGATTGCCACGTCTGCAATTGAATTGACGATGGCTAAACTCTCATGATTATATGCCGCTAGTAGTTCAAAAGAGTGAGGAACCGGGTCATGGCCTCGTGCTCGCTGGAGCAAAGAACGCCGGGATTGAAGATGCAGTGGGAGAATGTGCATTCGGTTGTCGAGACGCAGACCAAGGCTGACGGAATGCATGTCTGGTCCTTTCCTCCGTCGTTCCCTTTGGATGTCAAGTTTTTCGCATTTGGCAAGAACCGAAACATTCGCCTGAAGAGGCACGACTATTTTGAGCTGGTCTATGTTTACTCCGGACGTGGGGCCTACCAGGTTCAGGACCGTGAATTCAGCATAGAAGAGGGCGACCTCGTTGTTCTCAACGGCTATTTCTTTCATCGCCTAAGCGAAGTCCGAACACACCCGTTTCGTGCCGTAGTCCTCTACATTCAGCCTGGCGTTCTTAGTGCCGGCGACAGCACCGGAGGGCAGGCGCAGTACCTCATGCCTTTTCTGCTTCAGGACGAAGGCTTCCCTCATGTGATATCGCGGAATTCGGGACTTCCAGTCAGAATTTTCAATCTGATTCTGAAGATTCACCAGGAACTGCCGGCGACCAATGATCGGTCGCGACTCGTCGCTCGCACCTATCTCGAGATGATTCTGGTCATGCTGATCAATCACTACAAGGGCCAATTCGCGACAGCCGGAGCCTTTGAACGCAGGCAGCGCACGTTGGAGCGGTTGCGCCCTCTCTTTGACTATATCGATGTTCATTATCCCGAACCCATCGCTCTTTCATGTGCCACCGGCATTGTAGGCATGAGCAAGCCCCACTTCATGAGGTGCTTTAAGAAAGCGACTGGTCAGTCCTTTGACACTTACCTCAATCGTTTCCGAATCACCAAGGCCCAGGCGCTGCTGGCCTCCACAGATTTGTCAATCACCCGGGTTGGGCAGGATGTTGGCTTTGCCGATCAGAGCTATTTCGGATTGGTCTTCCGGCGTCTCCTTCAAGTCACACCGCGCGGCTACCGCAAGCAGGTGCAGGCCAGCTGAAGCGCCCCCCGGATGGATTGATGATTTTGTAAGAGAAATCCCACTCATCCTCACATCTGCCGAACGGCCTGATGCTCTAGGCTGGCTTCATCTCGAGGCCCAGGGGTAAACAGGATGAGCTGGCGCGATCGTTGGCTGCGCTATATCGCGAACAAGAGAGTGCTCCCGCCCGTACGGGCGAGGAGGAGCATTCTCAAATTTCTGATTTCCGCGGGTGCTTTTGCCGCGAGTTCGGCGTCAAAGGCTCTGCCAGCAGTGGAAACACAGCACGGCGGCCCTTCTCACAGCGAAGAGGGTTCCGAGCTTGCTCCGGTTGACTGGGTCGATCCCAACATTGAGGGTATCGGACATCTGCTCACCTCGGTCGCTCCGGAGGTGCAGGTCCCGCACGGTGCAGCCGTGATCTCGCCGGTCGTTAGAAGCGATGTTACTGACATCTATCTGGCGACATCGATGCAGGGTTTTTCAGTGGGCTCATCTGCCATTATGGCGGCAACCGGCGCAGCACGCTCTTTGTCCCTTCCCATCGTCTCCGATTGGGATCATGACCACGATGTAGTCCACCCGTATTACGGTTCCTACTCACTCGAGAGCTCAGGAATTCAGGTAGAGTACACGGTATCTGGCCACTCTGCTTTCTTTCGTTTCACCTTTCCGCCGGACTCCCCTGGAGTGGTCGCCATCAGCCCGCTCGAGAAGGGCAAATACGAGGCTGTAGGTGACGCCGCATTTACCGGCAAGGAAGAACTGAAAGGTGTTCCTGGATACATATTTGCGAAGTCGTCCCGCCCGGCACGAATGATTCCAATCGCGCCGGTTGGAGACGGTAATGAAAACGCAAATGGCCAAGAAGGTGCTTCCGCGCTGATCCTCGAGTTCGATGCCCCTGCAGGGGTTGTCGAAATCCGTGCGGGAATCTCCTTCATCAATGTCGATCAGGCAAGACGCAACATGGAAAGAGAGTTTGGCGCGTCGACGTTTGAGATTGGGAGGTCGAAAGCCAGAAGCGAATGCAATGCGCTGTATAGCAAGATTCGCTTGAAGGGCGGTACAGAGAAAGAGCGCCGCATCTTCTATACATGCCTTTACCGGTCATGCCAGTACATGAAGAACATTACTGAGGATGGCCGCTACCTTGGCCCATTTGATCGTTCTATCCATGCCGCAAACGGTCATGACTTCTACATTGAAGACAACCTCTGGGACACCTATAGAACGCGTCACCCGCTTTCGGTCATCCTCGAGCCCGACCGTCATGCAGATATGCTGGAGTCCTACGTGTGCATGTATGAAGAGTCTGGCAAGATGCCGCAGTTCCCGTACATGCGCGGCGATTTGCTTTATATGAACGGCAATCATGCCGCTTCAATGTTTCTCGACGCACATGTCAAAGGACAGCGCGGCATTGATTTGGCCAAGGCCTACGAAGGGCTGCGCAACGTAGCGACTGCCGAAACAGTACTCCCTGACACCCGCGGACCTGCCACCGACCTTGATCGTTTTTACTACGAGCACGGATTTTACCCCGGCTTGCAAAAGGGTCAAGCCGAGACCGTGAAGGGTGTCAATCCCGTCATGAGACGCCAGTCGGTGTCCGTGACCCTGGATGCGGCCTACGACGATTGGTGTTTGTCCGAACTTGCCAAGGCGCTGGGTAAAAGAGAAGATGCCGAGTATTTCGCCGAACGCGGGCAGAACTATCGAAAGCTCTTTGATGCCCGCAGCGGATTTACGATTCCGCGGGATGCGTCCGGTGAATTTATTGAGGGCATTAATCCGAAGTGGGCCGGGGGACAGGCGGGCCGCGACTACTATACGGAGTGCAATGGCTGGGTCAACACCTTCATTGTGCAGCATAACGTTGGTGGACTGATTGATCTGATTGGCGGCCGCGAGAAGTTTATAGGGAAGCTCGACGCTCTGTTTGCCGAGGGATATGACGGAGAACTCAAATTTGTCTTTCTTTCCCAGTTTCCCGACTCGACGGGACTGATTGGGCAATATCCGCAGGGCAATGAGCCCGCCTTCCATATCCCATATCTCTATTGCTATGCAGGCGCCCCGTGGAAGACGCAAAAGTACGTTCGACAGATCATGCGTACATGGTATTCAGACCAGCCTCTCGGTCTGCCCGGCGACGACGACAATGGCGCAACGAGCGCCTGGTATGTTTTCACCGCGTTGGGGTTTTATCCGGTTTGCCCCGGCCGGCCATACTACGTGCTCGGCAGTCCACTCTTTGAAGAAAGCGAGATCGATGTTGAGAGCGGAAAGACGTTTCGCGTCGTCGCGCACGATGTGTCCTTCACCAATAAGTACATTCAATCAGCCATTCTCAATGGTGAGCCGCTGAACAAGCCTTGGTTTGCTCACTCGACATTAGTTAGGGGTGGCACGCTGATATTGCAAATGGGGTCTGAACCGAACAAAACTTGGGGCGCCAGCCAGAGCGCAGTTCCTCCCGAGGAATCTTGAAGACAAATCAGTGTCGCGGAGCTTCGCGAGATCACCGCGATTCGAAGGGCCGAATGCAAAGATCGACGCTGTATTGAATCTGTCGCACACGAACCCAACGTTATCGGGTTGCGTTGAAGGAGAGAACAATTGAGAGGAATCGCGTTTGAGCCGCTTCTGATCCTTTTTGTGATTTTGTCCGCTTTGTCCTGCAAGGCGCAGGAACCGGTCTCCGAAGTGGACCCCTTCATCGGTACGTCTATCAATGTCATTCAGGATTTCGGCAACACTCTGCCGGGGGCTGTGCGACCTCTTGGAATGTTGTACTAGAGCCCGGACAATGTTCGCGGCACATTCTACCGCTGGGAAGACACGACTACCCGCGGATTCAGCCTGACGCATCTGAGTGGGCCAGGGTGCAGTGTTTATGGATACGTACCAATTTTGTCGATCTCCGGCATTCCCCAACTCCCTCAGCCGGCATCTTTGACGGCAACGTGTATGACAGCAGGAACGTAAAGATTGGCGATCGAGTGTACCCGATCGTGCAGGCTTGGTCCCCAGCGGCGGCGGTAGCAGCGACGCAAAAATTCATTGGCCAACGGGAGTTTCGCTGTCTGCTCTTTCAGAACGGCCTCCCTTGGATTCTTGTGTTCGATGGCTTGCCTGCGGGCCAGACCGGCAAATCAAGTGCGGATGACGGTACTGTGGTTGTGCTCGGGGACCTGGCGAAGATAGACGGAAGTGCGGTTCGGGGTGCTGCTCTGGTGATTCGCCGCACGGCCGACATGCGCTTAGTTGAGGCCTCCATTCCGTGGGCAGAAATGCCAGACGTTTGGCAAAGAATTCAAGCAGGCAAGACAGTTAAATTCACATGCCGGATCAATGACAACCATGCTCCAGCAAGGGAACTCGCGACCGGCCGGAGTGCCTCTAAATACAACTCAATGAGCTTCCACGACGACTGGGAGACTCACTAGGCGAATGAGTTTGAATTCGGGGTTGGGAGGTACCTCGTAGAAGCACCTTTCCTTGCTGCGAGGGCGCGCGATGCAATCGTCAGAACAACTGCATAGATTCTCACAGAGAATGAGAGACTGTATCCAGTAGAGTGGGACTTCATATGCCGACGGGGCGAAGAGCGGTTTCCGCATGAAATTGTGCGAATCTAATCGCATTGCAGTTCCAAATTAGCCCCCTCGGCCGAGCACGTCTTGGGGAGTGGCAATGGAATTGAGGGACGTGATGAGCGATATTCGCTTTGCCGCGTTCGGAGCAGGATTCTGGACGAGATTTCAATTGAGTGGGTGGAGGGAGATTCCCGGAGCCAAGTGCGTTGCCATCTACAACCGGACTCTCGAAAAGGCGCAGGCCTATGCCTCCGAGTTCCAGATACCGGCGGTCTACGATGATGCGGAGGCGTTACTCCGCAACGAAAAACTCGACTTTGTCGACATCGTCACGGGGCCGGAGACTCACGCGAAGTTCGCATCATTAGCCCTGCGGCATCACCTTCCCGTCATTTGCCAAAAACCCCTCGCTCCGAGTCTGGCGGCCGCTGCCAGAATGACTGAGGCCTTTGAAAACGAAGGCGTCCTCTTGCTGGTTAACGAGAATTGGCGCTGGCAGGCGCCGATCCGCGAGATAAAGAATCAACTCGGCAATGCGGCGATCGGTCGACCCTTCCGTGCCAGAGTGGATATGATCTCCGGTTTTCCGGTATTCAGAAACCAGCCGTTTCTTAAAGACCTGTCGAGGTTCATCCTTACAGACCTGGGAACGCACATTCTGGATGTCTGCCGGTTTTTGTTTGGTGAAGTCAGCAGCGTGTATTGCAGGGCATCCAAAGTGCACGACGATATCGCAGGCGAAGATGTCGCTACCGTTGTCCTGGAGACATACAGCGGCGTCACCGTGGTGGCTTCAATGGCCTACGCCGAAAACTGCCTTGAAGACGAATGCTTTCCGCAGACACGCATCTTCGTCGAAGCGCGGCACGGATCGCTGGAACTTAAGTCCGGCTACAGAATCCACGTCACCACACAGGACGGAACAAATGAAATGGTTGCGTTGCCGGCACTTTATGCTTGGGCAGATCCCGCGTACGAAGTGGTGCATTCCAGCATCGTGCCTTGCCAGGCCAACCTATTGCACGCCTTGATGGGCACTGAAACAGCCGAAACCACGGCCAGGGATAACTTGAAAACGCTGCGACTGGTCGACGCTTCGTATGAGTCCGCGCAGTCTGGAAAGGCGGTTCTCATCCAGTGACTTTATCCCTGCCTCAAAGCGTGCTGCTTTCCGGTGCCGAGCGCGTGCCGGTCACGGACACGATACTTCGGGCAGGGCCACTGCGTCTTATCTTTCGCGAAGGCGCTTTTCGTTACATAAAACTGCATGAGTCGGAGATCATTCGCGCTGTTTACGTTGCCGTTCGAGATGAAAACTGGCGCACAATTCCGGGTGTTATATCTAACCTCGATATTCGCAGTGCTCCCGACAGTTTCAAGATCACCTACGACTCCGCGCATCTGGAGCGAGACATTGATTTCCATTGGAAAGCCATGGTTACCGGAGACACCGTCGGCACCATCGTGTGGAGGATGGAGGGCAGCGCATTCACGTCATTCCAGAAGAACAGAATCGGTATTTGCGTTCTCCATCCATTGGCCGAATCCATCGGTAAGTCATGCCAAATCAACCATACGGATGGAACCATAGAGCACAGTTGCTTCCCAGTTGTGGTTGCACCACATCAGCCATTCATGGATGTGGCAGCCATGTCCTTCCGTGTGAACTCGGATTTGGATGCCGAACTCTCCTTCGCCGGCGATGTCTTTGAAACCGAAGACCAGAGAAACTGGAGTGATGCCTCATTCAAGACCTACTCCACGCCACTTTCAATTCCTTACCCGGCCAGGATAAAGAAGGGAACGACTGTTAGCCAGACGTTCACGCTGAATCTGCGCGGGACCCTGCCGACCATCGCAATCGAACCTCCCCTTGATGCAGAAGTAACCATCGCACTGCATCCTGAGTCGCGAACGCGGCTACCGAAGATTGGTTTTAAATTTGCGGGTTCACATTATCGCCTGTCAGAAGCAGGTGCGCAGCGATTCAAATTGCTTTGCGCTGATCATTTAGGTACTGACCTTCGACCAGGAGACTCCGCCAGCGAAGGTGAGTTTTGGAACGCGGCCGAAGAGGCAAGGCGTTTGAAACTTCCGCTCGAGGTTGCATTGGCTGCTGACGGTGAGTCCGCGGCGTTAAATCGCGTTCTGAAAGATATCGTCGATCGGAAGGTCGAGATTTGCTCCTGGCTCGCCGATGTGGGAATGCAACTTCCATCCCGCACCGCAGAGCTAAGAGAGCTTGAGGCCATTGCTCGGGTTGTACTTGGTTCAGCCGGCAATTTTGCTGAACTCAATCGCAATCGTCCATCGATGCCTCCTGCGGCGGACGTCTGGTTCTCGCTTAATCCGCAGGTTCATGCCACTGACGATACGACATTGGTTGAGAACCTTGCCGCACAGCCTTCAGTTCTCACAAGTATTCGCTCCTGGAACGGAAATGCGCCAATAACTGTTTCTCCGGTGAGTCTGAAGTCCAGGATCCTCGGTAGCGACGATCGCGCGTCGTTGGCAGGTAACAATGACCTGCTGCCCGAAGATGTGGACCAGAGGCAGACCTCTCTGCTGGGTGCAGGCTGGACTCTCGGAACTCTCAAGCATATGGCCGAAGGTGAAGTCGCCAGCGTTACCTTCTATGAAACCGCCGGGTGGAGAGGAATTATGCAAACGGCGGAGGGATCGCCTTCCCCCGCTCACTTTCTCTCGATTCCAGATGCGGTCTTTCCTATGTACCACGTCTTTTCAGATGTTGCCGCCTATAAGTGTGGGGAAGTGATTCGCTCCGAAACAAGCGATCCATTGAGGATCGAGAGCTTGGCCTTGATTCAGTCCTCGGGATTGCGCGTGATGGTGGCAAATCTCAGCGCAAGCGAAGTGAAGGTGAACCTCAAGTTGGCAGGGGTTGCAGAGCCGGCTGAACTGCTGACTATCGACGAAGACAATGTCGAATGTTACATGATCCATCCAGAGAGTCGAATGCTCGCCAGCACGCAACGACTCGCCGCAGACGAGCGATGCGTGCGTTTTGGTTTGGGGCCTTATGCAATCGCAACGATTGATGTCCCACCGGAGAAATCGGAATTAGAAACAGAAAGTGCCGCTCCGGGAGGGCGCTCGTGAGACTCGGAATCGGCACTTACGCATTCATGTGGTCCATCGGATTTCCGGGAGCGGAACCTGTCACGCCGATGAATGCCTTCGACCTATTGGCAAAGGCGATAGACCTCAGAGTCAAAGTGGTCCAGTACGGCCCCAACCTGCCGCTGGATAGTCTTAGTCCTGCCGAATTGTCCAACTTGCTGAGACAGGCGAAGGCAGGCAGAATCACGATTGAAATTGGAACACAGGGTCTAGATCCGAGCCACTTGCGCGACCAATTGAAGCTGGCTGCCAGAGTCGGTAGCAGGCTGTTGCGCACCACGACGGAAGGGCCCGACGGCATTGCTGTTTCACTGGAACAGATGCGGATGAAGATTCAGGAGATTGTTCCAGCACTCGCGGAGCAAGACGTTTTCCTTGCAATTGAGAACGGAAGGGTATCGGCATCGGTGCTCGCCGACCTGGTCGAATCGGCAAATAGTTCGCATGTCGGAATCACACTCGACACGGTGAACTCACTTGCAATTCCTGAGGGGACAGAGAAAGTCACTGATCTCCTGGTGAAGCACACAAAGTGCCTGCACGTGAAGGACTTCGTCGTGGAGCGACTCTGGCACCGGATGGGGTTTTCTATCCAGGGCCGACCTGCAGGCGAGGGTCAGTTAAATGTTCCCGAACTTTTGGAGAAAATCCTCAAATCGGCTCCAGAGTCGAATGCAATTCTCGAATTGTGGCCGCCGGAACAAGGCAGTCTCGAAGACACCATCCGATTAGAGAATGCCTGGGCAGCACAAAGCGTCTCAAATTTACGGCGTTACATCTCAGACTGAATTCCAAGAAGGAAGACTTGTATGGAAAACACGGTAGTCATTGTTGGCGCGGGGGGCAAGATGGGGTTCCGCGCATCGGAGAAGATTGGCAACATGGAAGGATACCGCACTATTCTGTGCGAAAAGGACCTCGAGAGGGCGGACGCGCTCCGGGCGAAGGGCTTTCAGGTACACCCGATAGAGGGTGTCTTGAGGCGCGCTGACTTTGTTGTGCTGGCTGTACCGGATGAAGCAATCGGCAATCTTTCACATACCTATGTTCCTCAAATGAAACCAGGCTCAGCGCTGATAGCGCTAGATGCAGCAGCTGCCTATGCAGGGCTGCTTCCGACCCGGCCAGAGATCACTCAGGTTATCACCCACCCATGTCACCCGCCATTTTTCACCGAGCAAGCGACTGTAGAGGCGCGCAGTGATTACTTCGGAGGAATCGCCGAACAGGACATTTTGGTGTCTTTCGTTGAAGGCTCGGAAGAAGTCTTTGCGGAAGCAACAAAGATTTGCAAATCGATGTTTTCACCGGTGCGGAACGTACACCGCGTCACGCCCACCGAATTCGCGCTGCTGGAACCAGCCATGTCGGAAATCATTGTCGCTACCGCAGCCACTTTGATGAAGGCATCACTGGATATGGCAATCGCTAGGGGGGTTTCGCCAACAGCAGCGCACGCCTTTATGGCTGGTCACGCAAGAATAGCAATGGCTATTGTATTCGGCGCGGAAAAGTCTCCATTTTCTGATGCGGCTCAGGTGGCCATCGGTTGGGGAATGGACCACGTCATTAAGCCGGACTGGAAGCGCGTATTCGAGACTGAGACCCTTAAACAAGTGATCGACCTGATGTTGAAGACGAGCAATCAGGAAGTTATGTCAAGGGCGGAGTAAAAGTAGTCCATTGAGGCGGAGCAAAAAGGGAGCCAGTGGAGGGTTACATCAGGGTATTTCGGGGGAGGAGGGGCGCCGGAGCGTAGCGAAGGCGCCCTCCTCCCCCGAGGCGCGTTTTGGCGGGCCAGTCAGGCTCGTTTGCGGCGGCTTTGCTTGAGGCGGTGGGAGTCGGCGTTCATTTCCAGGATGTGTACATGGTGGGTGATGCGGTCTGGCAGCGCGCCGATGAGCCGCTCGGAGCCGAAGATCTCGGTTCACTCGTCGAAGGGGAGATTGCTTGTGATCAGTGTTAAGGCGCGCTCGTAGCGCTGACTGATGGTCTCGAAGAGCAACTCGGCGCCGGTTCCTGACAGCGGCACTTGGGCTTATACTCTTTCCTTGTCGGGCCCACAGAATGGGGGTCGTGAGAATCCGTTTCTGAGGGCGCTGAAAAAGGAGATACGTAATGACACCCGCTCTGGGGTCGGATCGTCCCCTCAACCAATTGACAATTCCTGCAGGATTAAGCTTTTTGGCGCCATCGGTTATCGAGGGCTTGATCAGGGTAGGCAAGCTAAATGATGGCGGCTACGTCCTGCCAGCTGCATCGGTAGATGAGGCTGATTTTCTCATATCGCTCGGCATTTCAGATGATTGGTCCTTTGAGACGCACTTCAGGCAACTTTACCCAAGGGTTCAAATTCATGCATACGACCACACAGTCTCGCAACAGGCGCTTTGGGCGAGTATGATTCGTGGACTGCTGAAGATGCCAATAGGGATGACTTCATACGAGAATTTTTCCCAGAGGTACACTCTGCTTGTTTCTTATAACAACTTCTTTGCCGGGACAGTGCAGCACTTTAAAGAGCGCGTCACTTGCGAGCCACGCCTTGCCTATGATGTGACAATGGAAAAGGTCTTTAAGCGTGCCAGCTCCAGCAGACTTTTTCTGAAGATAGACATAGAGGGAAGTGAATACGAAATAGTAGATGACCTCGTGAAACATTCCGATAATGTCGTTGCTTTAGTTATTGAATTTCATAATACCGGGCTGTTGCTCCCCGCCTTTGTAAACGCAATGAAAGCACTTCAAGAGAGGTATGAAGTTGTGCATCTGCACGCGAATAACTTCGGCTCGATTGGCCCCGACAATCTTCCTGAAGCCCTGGAGGTAACATTCGTTCGGAAATCTGGGCGCACCTCTCAAATCAAGAAGACAAATCTGCCAATTCCAGTGCTTGATTATCCAAATAATCCGAAAAAATTGGACTATCAGATTCAATTTACCTTTTGAGTCTCTTTAAGAGGCATTCGCGCTCCTGGCGTGGGCGCTTTAGCCGCCGGGATGAAGACTGACCTGCCTAATTCGCGAATTTCCCTGTATTTTACCCTGTTAGCAGGGAATTTGGTCCGGAGAACGGTTATCCGAAGACTTGGTCCACCGCCAGGACCGTCCGCATCTTCCTCATTCCACTGATAATTCATAGAAAACAGGCAACTTGAACGGATTTCGCCGGGTGCGCGCCGTCGGCATTTTGGTCCAATGAGAGCGGCTCCCGCATCAATTTAGCCGTGTTGGGCTTCGTCGAGGGTGGCTTTCCCTTAGGAAAAAGCCGCTTAAGTGCTTGCTCTCTGTTTAGAGCAATTCGGGAACCGCCATAAAGCGAAAGATGCCGTGACAATCGGGTTCTGGTTCAAAGACCATGTTCGTTTGCCCAGGCGGATCGAGAACTCAAACGCTCGTCTTGACAAGCTTGGTAATGCGGCCCGTCCGGTTCCAGTCAGACACATAAATATCTCCGCTGCGGTCGATGAAGCAACCATGAGCCGCACTGAAGACCGTGGCCGCTATATCGTCCGGCGGCAGCGCATAGTTGGCCCACTGAGACTTTTGTGGATTGTCGCCGAGGAACGCTACTGGAGTGTTGTCTCTGTCAAGGATGGTGACGCGGCCTTCCAACTCGGAGATCACCGCATACTCCCCGTGAAAACTGACCTGGCAGGGCCGCCTCAGATGCAGAGTGATGGTGCGCACAAACTTTCCGTCGAAATCAAAATGGCAAAGACGGCGGTTTTCCCGATCCGCCACCAGCAATAGCGGCTCATCGTATCGGGTGTCCACCGCCAGTCCATGATTGCAGTTGAAGAATCCATCCGTGCTGCCCATTCCCGCATAGCTGGCGCGAAACGAACCGTTCTTATCGAATCGGAAGAGGCGCGAATCGCCATAGCCGTTGGCGATGAAGATGGACCCATCCGGCGCGGGAACAGCCGCAGTCAATCGCCATTCGTTCGGCTGCTTGAACCCGGCCTCGGCCGGAGCCGTGATCTTCTGCACCACCGTGCCGTCGGTCTTCATCTTGACAAACAGCCAATTCTCCCGAGGTGTTCCCTTTTGCACCGTACAGTAGAAAAACTCATCCCCGCCTTCTTCAGCGTGGACGATCGAGTGGACTTCGGGATATTCATGGGCGATGGTCTTCAGCAGCACTCCATCGGCGCCATAGACGAGAATTCCGGTCTCGCTTTGCGTGCTCACATAAACGCGGCCCGCGTTGTCCGCCGCTATACCGCCGTGAGTTCCGCCGAACTGGGTGCCCGATGGCAACCGCCCCCACCCCCGCACCACCTCAAATGTCCATTCCCCGTTTCCTGTCTTCATGATCGAGGCTCCTGGTTCCGCTTGGTTCGACCCCGCTTGCGCTTCGGCGGGCTGCGGGGCAAGTGCGGCGAGCGCGGCGGTGCCCGTGAGTGTGCAGAATTGCCGCCTGCTGAATCCATTTCCCTCATTCACCTTGGGCTTCATGGTGTGCTCCTCGTGTTGGACAGCGCCAAATTCCCTGCAGATTCCGGCTGAGCCGGCGTGTTGTAAAGGTAGACGTGGCGAAGAGACTTCATTGTGCCGAGTTGCGCCGCGGCCGCCTTCGTCACTCTGGTTCCGCTTAGATTGATGTAATTCAATTCAGGGAGAGAACCAAGTTTTTGAAGTCCATTGCCCGACACAGCGGTTCCTTCAAGATGGAGTGCGCGCAGATGCGTAAACGTGCTCAGGATGGCAAAACTGGCATCGGTCACTGCCGTGCGATCCAACTCCGCTTCAACAATATAGGGAGCGAACTTGCTGAACTGGGCCAGTTGCGCGTCTCCAAAGTTTGCGGCCACATCAACTGTATTCAAAATCAATCCGTCGGAGGGCTGCCTGGAAACGGGCACCAGTTTTGCACCCTGGCCCACCGCCATCCGCTGGATCTCATCCATGAACGCGCTGTAGTCACCGACTGGGTGCGGCGGCAATTCCGGGGTATCCTCGGGAATCAGCACTCCTGCCAGTTGCCTGGCCGTGGGCGAAGCTCCCTGTTGAATCCACGCCCTGATCCAGCCGATCTCTTCCGGCCTCAGCGGAGGCCTTCCTTCGGCGGGCATGAATTGCTTGTGATCCGGGGGCAGTGTCACGCGCACCAGAAGCGCGCTCTTGTCCGGTTGTCCAGCCAAGATTACCGGACCATCCTTGCCGCCACTCATCAGTCCTTCATAGGAATCCAGGCGCAGGCCGCCCTTGACTTTGCCTTCTCCGTGACACGCCACGCAGTTCGCATCGAGGACCGGGTTGATGTGCCGCGCGTAAAAAGAGCCTGCAGCAGGTTTCGGATGTAAGAGGCCAAACCCAATCAGCACTTTGAGCGGCGCAGGCATGTATTCGGTAAGGTAGTTGCTGCCGTGGGTCAATGAGCCACCCTGATCGGCAGTCCACGTCAGCACGAGAAGCACACAGGTGAGCAACGCAGGATAGAACCTTGTACCCTGACCGGACGACCACGCAGGCCTGGCCAAAACGCAGAGAAGCACGCAGAGGGTGAGCACGATGCCACCCCACATGTGCCTGCTTACGCCCGCTCCCGTATCACCGCTTGCAAATGCCAGCAGGTACCCGAGCGCAAGAGCGCCAAGGCAGCAGGCAAAGCTGAGTAAGAGAACAAACTCCGCAGCCTCACGAAGCGCAGGCCGTGAACGGCCCATCACCTCAAGCACGGGAAGCAGTACCAGCAGCCCGATGGGAAGATGGACCACCAGCGGGTGGAATCGCCCCAGAAACTGCTGCCAGTCAGCGTGCGGTTTACCATCCAGCACGAGAAGAAAAGGCAACAACAGCAGCCCGATGCTCAACGCCAGTGAAACTGACCACAAAACCCGGGTCCGTCTGCTGTCTGGAACGAGTCGGCCGGCGAATGCGGCCAGATCTTTCACATTCATCACGCCAGCAGCCCGGGAACGATATTGGCCGGCACGGGACCGGTCAGCTTTTGGTCGAGACCCTGAAACTTGTAGGTCAACTTGTTGTGGTCGATCCCCAGGCAGTGGAGGATACTGGCGTTGAAATCGCGCACCGTGACCGGATCCTTGACGATGTTGTAGCTATAGTCGTCGGTCTCGCCGTAAGTAATTCCCCTGCGAACACCGCCGCCGGTCATCCACGTGGTGTAGCACCGCGGATGATGATCGCGCCCATAGTTTTCCTTGCTCAATCCGCCCTGGCTATACACGGTGCGGCCGAACTCGCCAGCCCAAACGACCAATGTGTCATCGAGCAATCCGCGCCGCTTCAAATCGGTCACCAACGCATAGCAGGGCCGGTCAACTTCCTGGCAAAGTATCGGGAGCACCCCGGTTACATCAGCGTGCACATCCCATCCGCGTTTGTAAATTTGCGTGAACCGGACTCCGCGCTCGGCCATGCGTCGCGCCAGCAGGCAGTTATATGCAAATGTCCCCGGCTCTTTTGCATCGGGACCATAGAGATCCCACGTGGACGGCGGCTCCTTGCTGAGATCCGTGAGCTCGGGCACAGAGGCTTGCATGCGGAAAGCCATTTCGTACTGCGCGATCCGCGCGTTTGTTTCCGGATCTCCCATCTCCGCAAGCGTCTGCCGATTCATCTGCTCCACTGCATCCAGCATCTTGCGGCGCACCTCGCGATCCACGCCATCCGGATCGGTCAAATAGAGCACCGGATCGCCGCCCGATCGCAATCCGACACCCGCATACTCCGACGAAAGAAACCCACTGCTCCACAGCCGAGAAGAAACGGGCTGGTTATTTTCCTTCGGATTCGTCTTCGTCTGGAGCACCATGAAGGTAGGCAAATTGTCGTTCATGCTTCCCAGGCCGTAGGAAAGCCATGCGCCCAGGCAGGGCTTGCCCGCATTCATGTTGCCGGTGTTCATCAGCATGATGGCCGGCTCGTGATTAATGGCCTCGGTGTTGGTAGTCTTGATGATCGTCAGGTCATCGACCATGCGCGCGGTATACGGCAGCAGATCGCTCACCCAGGTTCCGGTCTGGCCATAGCGCTGAAACGCCCAGTGAGAGGGTGCGATGGGGAAACGCGCTTGTCCCGCGGTCATGCCCGTGAGTTGCTGGCTGCCGCGTACCGAATCAGGAATATCCTGGTTGTAGAGGGCTGCAAGGTTGGGCTTGTAGTCCAGTAAATCCATCTGCGGCGGGCCGCCCGACATGAACAAATAGATGGCGCGCTTCGCCTTTGGAGCAAATTGCGGCAACTTCAAATCTACAAACGGGCTTGATTGCTTGCCTGTCATGTCCGCCGCATGCGCATCCCCGATCAGTCCGCGGCCGGCCAACAGACTGGAGGCGGCGGCCCATCCCAACACCTTGCCTGAACGCCCCAGAAATTGTCTGCGGGTTTCAAGCGCGGCCCATGCCTGCTTTAGCCCGGCAGGAATCGGAAGGTCCAGTACATTCGCCTGATGCTCGGTATCCGTGCAAAGCGGGTGCTGCTTCATTCGGCCTCCTCCATCACTTGTTCACTGTCTCGTCCAGGTTGAGCATCTCGCTTGCCACCATCGTCCATGCAGCCAACTCCGGCTCAGGAATTGACGGATCACGAGGCTTCTCTCCGACGGACACAAGTTTGCTCGCCGCAACAGGATCGGCGGCATAGTGCTTTTCCATGTCGCGAAGCGAGTCCTCCAGAACCGCGGCCATCGGTCCAGGGGGATCATGCGAAAGCAGTATCTCGCTCAGCATGTCGATGCGCTGCTCCGGCTTGCTTCCACCATGCTCAATTACCCTTTGCGCCAAGGCACGCGCAGCCTCAACCCACTGCACGTCATCCATCGTCACCAACGCCTGGAGCGGTGTATCCGTGCGTTGCCGGCGGGTACACACCACGTCGCGCATTGGCGCATCGAAGGCATCCATATCCGGCATCATTGCCATGCGCTTCCAGTAGGTGTACATGCTCCGCCTGTAGAGCGCCTCCCCATGCTGCTGCGTGTAGACAACCGTATCGCTCGACGGATAACTCACCTGCTCCCACACATTCTGAGGCTGATAAGGCTTCACGCTTGGGCCTCCGATTTTGTTCACCAGCAGCCCGCCGGATTGAAGCGCGATGTCTCGAAGCATTTCGCCATCCATCCGGAATCGCGGCCCATGCGAGAGCAGTTGGTTCTTCGGATCCTTTGCCAGTTGTTCGGGTGTCGACTTCGCGCTCTGCCTGTAGGTCGCAGACATCACCATCAGCTTGTACATGTGCTTCATGTTCCAGCCGCTCTCGCGAAACTCCACCGCCAGCCAGTCAAGCAGTTCAGGATGCGACGGCCGCTGCCCCATGATTCCAAAATCCTCGGTGGTTTCCACCAGGCCGGTTCCAAACAACTCGTTCCACATCCGATTGACTGTCACGCGCGCCGTCAGAGGATTCTCCGCGCTCACAGTCCACTCAGCCAATGCGAGGCGATTGTGCGGCTCACCCGGAGGCAATGGCGGCAGAAAGTGCGGCGCGTTCGCCTCCACGCGTTCCGTCCGCGCCGTATAAATACCACGCGTCAAAATATGCGCATACGCGATGGACGGCTTCTCTGAAGACACCTGGGTCAGGTCGCCGCCGGCGGATAGCTTGTCCAGTCTCGCATCCAGTTGCTTCATCTGGCTGTGGAGCGACATTGCGGGCTTGTCGACATTCTGGAAATAGAACTCGCAAACCGCGTGCCACTCGTCTTCGTTCCACTGCTGCATCGGCCTGCCGGTCAGCTCTGCAACGTAATCTTCAAGTGGCAGCCGCTTCACTTCCTCCGCAGTGAGCGCCCGCGCGTACAGCCTCACATCCTGGTAGCGCGTATCCCGCAGCGGATTTGCATCAGGGTAGCGATAACCAAGTAGCATGGGGGCCTGCGTGCGGATCGTTTCATGGCCCAGCGCATCAGCAACCACGCGCGTAGCCACGGGCGTCCCATCCACATAGAGTTTGATGCCGGAGGCCTTTCCAGAGCCGTCATAAGTAAAGAACACATGCCGCCAATCGCCGTTTACTTCCAGCGGATCGACGCTTGTCACCTTGATGGCAATCCGCGGCGTCGGATCGGCGGCCATGCGCGGCTCCGGCTTCTTTGCCGGCTTGGGCTTTTCCGCGTCCTTCTTGTCGTCGGGTTTCTTGTCTGGTTTTCCCTTCGCAAGATCCTTTGCCGTCAGGTCTCCCGGGGTTGGATAGCGGAAGAATTCCTTGAGTGGGGTCGGCTTCTTTCCCGGCGCGGTCTGGGGCGGCGGTTGGTCTTTGGGCATCTCGTTGATGAGCTCGACCATGATCATGCCGTCTTCCATTGCGAGGTCCCACCCGCGGCCGTGCTGGGTCGTGTCCATCTTCGACAGCAATGCGCCCGAAGTTCCTTCTGTTGTTGTGCTCGGTGTGGAGCGCGGCATGAACCAGCCACCCGAAGAGAATGCCTGGTTCCACTCGTAATCGCCCGTCTGCCCAAGCATCACTTGTCCGCTTCCATCCAGACGGAAATCAGGCCACAGCCATGTGGTCTCGCCCCATTGCGGCTTTGACTTGTCAACAGAGAAGCTCGCCGGCTGCGCATGGGGGGCGCTGTTTTTCAACACTTCGCCGCTTCTTTCATCGAAGCGCAAGCGCAGCATCAGCTTATCCGTGGACACGGGTTGCGCCTGGCCCTGCCGGGACCCTATCCATTTCTCGACCAGCGCGCGCTCGTTCAGCCGCTCCGTCCTCAGTTGGCTCTCAAGCTCAGATCGCTCTGCCAGTACCTGGTTGTAAGCCTGCTGATTCTGAGCCTTTGGAATCCGCACCACCGGAGCCCATACCGGCCTGTCCCCATTGAACGGCTGCTCGTCGATGTTGTTGAAGAACGCGCTCAGGGAGTAAAAGTCCTTCTGCGTGGTGGGGTCGTATTTGTGATCGTGGCAAACAGCGCATCCCACGGTTAGGCCCATGAAGGTCGCACCGTAAGCCTCGGTGCGCTCTCGTGTCATGTTCACGCGCAGCTCTTCGGGAATGGTCCCGCCTTCATTGCTGCTCACGCCCAGCCGCACGTATCCGCTTGCGATCAACGGGTCAAGATTCTTTGCCGGCATCAGGTCCCCGGCGATCTGTTCCATCGCAAACTGATCGAACGGCTTGTTGCTGTTGAAGGCCCTGATCAAATAGTCGCGATACGGCCAGATGTGACGGCTGTTATCGTAATGCAACCCGTAGGTATCCGAATAGCGCGCATAATCCAGCCAGTACCTGGCTCGCTGCTCGCCAAAGCTCGGTCTCGCCAGCAGCCGATCCACCAGGTGCTCATAGGCATCGGGCGATGGATCTTTCTTAAAGGCGGTTGCCTCTGTCGGTGTCGGCAGCAGCCCCGTCAGGTCCAGGGTTGCCCTTCGGATCAGCGTCGCCCGGTCGGCCTCAGGCGAGGGATGCAAGCCTTCTTTTTTCATCCGTGCCAAGATGAACGCATCGATCGGCGTCTTCACCCAAGGGTCGTTCTTGACCTCCGCGGGCAAGGCCGCCTTGACTGGCCTTTCGAACGCCCAGTGCGGGCGATAAACCGCGCCTTCCTTCACCCACTCCTTCAGGACAGCGATCTCCTCGGGCTTCATGGGCTTGGCTTCGCCCTGCGGGGACTGCGGCATCAGGTGGTGCGGATCCTTTGATTCGATCCGCTTGATGAGTTCGCTTTGTTCCGGGTGTCCGGGAACGATCGCATCCGGGTGTCCCGGGCGCTTCTTCAGCGCCGACTCACCCAGATCAAGCCGAAGTCCAGCCTTGCGCATCTCCGGATCGGGCCCATGACAACTGAAGCAATTCTGCGCCAAAATCGGCTGTACATCCTGGTTGAAATCCAGGTGCCTTGCGCCGGGAATCTCCGCTTGCCGGCTGTGGCAACCTGTTGTCCCCCAGAGCAATCCCCAGGCCATAAGCGACAGCATCGCCATGGCACATGGACCCGGCCTGCTCTTACTGATCCTCCAGGGAAGCAAAGGTTGCCGCCTCATCCTCTCCAATCGCATGCATTCCTATTTCCGCCGTTGGCGGCGATTCGAAACGGGCCGATTTACAGCCTTGGCCTCCATCCGCAACCTGAACGCCCTAGGGCAGGCGCTCCGACCTCTGCACATGAAAGACCAATCTCGTGCCGGCACTCGTCGCGCATAAGAATTTCATCTTCCCGTTAGGATTGTCCAGAGAGAAATGCAGCCGTTCCATTTGGAGTACCCCGCAAATTCTGTCCCACACCGTCTACTGCTATGACGAACTGATATAGTCCGCGCCAGCCTGGGCTGCGGCAATCGTCGTATAAGACGCCGTGCTTGGAAAATTGGGGGTTGGGAAGAAGCTCAGGAACGGCTTTGCTGAGGGGTTGATGGAGGTAATCTGGTTGCCCGGGTAGGCGCCGCAGAGCGGGTTGCCGGTGGTATAGACACATCCCTCGGCAGCCGGATTGATGAGAGGGGTGGTGGAAAACTCCATGCTGAAATTTCCGGCCAGCATGCGCGCGGTGGGAACCATCACCCGGAACGGCGTCTGTTTGGGGAAACGAAGACCTTCATAGGTGGTGAAGAAAAAGGTCTTGTCGCGGCCATTACCCCAAAATCTGGGCCATCCGGAACTTGAGTCATTTTGGCAGTTGGGGCGCCCCGGAAGCTGAGAATCGGCTTGTCGGCTGAGGGCTTCTGATATGGGAGCCCGGGATATGAGAATGTAAACTAGGCATTTCAATCCCGTTCCGCGAATCGGAGATTTTATGGGAACATCACGTCGCAGGTTTCTGGCCGGATGCGCCGCCACCGGCACCGCTGCACTCACCGATCCGCTTGGCTTCGCTGCTCCGTATCGCGCCAGCGTCCATCGCGACGACTCTGCGGAGGACGCAGACCACCATGCTTACGGGGCTGAGAGCGAATCTGGGACACTCAGGATTCCCTCTGCCATGCCGATGGGTTCCGGAGCGCCCCTCGGCGGCATCGGCACCGGCTTTGTTGAAATTCGCGCCGACGGCTGCTTCCACGAATGGCAGATCTTCAACTCCGGCCCGTGGGCGATGGACACCCGCTCCACAACGGCGCCGCCCCCACCCGGCCCGCAATATCTGCGGTATCTGCTCCGGGTGAAGAAAGCCTCGGACGAGGTCGCCGAAGTCCGTCGTCTTTACCTGCGCTCCGACGAGAACAACCTGTACAGCCTGCCCTTCGTTCAGGACGTGCAATCGATCGAGTACCTGGCCGCCTACCCAATGACCGGCCTCAGATATATCGATTCCACAATCCCCGTGCGAGTTTCCGCGCTGGTCTTCTCGCCTTTCATCCCCGGTAACGCCCGCGAATCGGCGACGCCTGGATTTCATGTTGTCTACACGCTCGAGAATCCTGGCGATGAACCTGTTGAGGTATCGCTCGTGGGCTTGCTGGATAACCCACTGGCCTCTGCGCTGCCGGACCGGCGCCTGAGCAATCAGATTTCGCAGAATGACGGCGTCACATCCCTCTTTCTCGATACCGGTGCTCAGACCGATTTTCCGTCCGGTATTGGCAACATGTGCTTCTCCGTCACCGGAGGAGAACCCTCCTGGATCTCCGGCACATTCCGCGAATATCTGCTGTCCGGCCTCTGCCGATGGGAGACTCCGCGTCTCAATTACATGCTGCTGGACATCATGCAGCCCCTTGCGGCGAGTGGTCGCCTGCCCAACACCAAGCGAACCGCCGATCCCGGCATCGGACTGCCCACCGCCTCTGAGATCGACTCCGCTTCTGGCGACCAACTCAGGAAAATAATGGACGGCCTGAGCTCTGATGCCTTGCTGAGCCGCGTTTTCACTGATGCCGCTTCCAGTGTCTCCGGCGCCAGCGACAGAGAACTCCTCAACGAAGTACGGAAGAATATCTACGACAAAGAAGGCAAGCCTCGCCTTACCTGGGGAGCTGGGGCACTGGCATCCACTGTGCGTCTCGCGCCCGGACAGAAAGCTGAGATTCGCTTCACTTTGAGCTGGTATTTCCCGCATCACCTTACGGCCGATGGACACGAAATCGGCCACATGTATGCCAACTGGTTCAAGGACGCCGCCGACGTCAACCGATTTCTCTGCGCCCGCTATATCCAGCATCGCTCTGTGACGGATAATTTTGTGCGCACCCTGTGCGACACGACGCTCGGCGATTCGATGGCGTTCTCCTGGTCAAGCCAGCTCTCAACCCTGGTTTTTAACACCTGGTGGAGCAAGAGCGGCGAATACGCCATTTGGGAGGGCCTCGGGTGTTGTGGCCTTTCGACGACCGACGTTGATTACCAGGGGAGTTTCCCGATCGTAGCCCTCTTCCCGGAACTTAAACTTTCGCAGATGCGGCGGATTATCACGCGCCAGAACCAGCTCGGCCAGGTGCCTCACAATTACTCCGGCAGCTTCGACGAAATCGATGCCCAGGGCTTTGGGCGCGTGGATATGAATCCGCAGTTCGTGATGATGGTGTGCCGCGATTACCTCTGGACCGGGGATCGTGATTATCTCGCATTCCTGTGGCCGCACGTCGTTGGCGCCATGGCGTTCACCCAGTCCCTCGACAGCAATGCCGACGGCCTTCCCGACCGTGACACCGGGTTTCAAACGTACGACCAGTGGAGAATGCGTGGAACGCCCTCCTACATTTCTTCCCTTTGGATCGGCGCGCTGCGCGCCGCAGTCGTGCTGGCGCAGGCCATGGACCAGACGGAGCAGGCGGCGTCGTGGAACGCCACACTTTCCGAGGCTTCTCGAAGCTTCGATCGAATGCTCTTCAACGGCGACTATTACAGCCTTTGGGTCGATGGCAAAACACGAGACGAGTTGTGCATGACCGATCAGATTTCCGGGGAATGGTTCACCCATCTGATCGGGCTGCCCACGACGGTGTCGAAAGAGAACCTCCAGCGCGCCATGTCCAGTGTTTTCCGCAACAACTTCAACCCTGAATTCGGGGTGCACAACGCCACCGCACCTCGACGCGGTTTGGAACTTCTTACTCTCAACAATCTCCAGGCCGGCGGCGTCTGGTCCGGGATCGAGTTCGCCTTCGCCTCGCTCCTCATCGACCATGGCCATTTCGCCGATGGCATCCAGATCGTGGAAGCCATCAATCGGCGCTACCTCCGCGCGGGCCAGCCCTGGAACCATGTGGAATGCGGCGGCCACTATTCCCGCGCCATGAGTAGCTGGAGCACCATGCTGGCCGCTGCCGGCTTCAAGCCTGATCTACCAAACAGGAGCCTCACGCTCACGCCCGCCGCACCCGGCAACTTTCGAATTCCGTGGGTCACAGCCTCCGCATTCGGCACCCTAAGTCGAGCGGGGCAAACTCTGTCGCTCTCCTGCAACCAGGGGCAGCTTGAACTGAGTGCGCTGAATCTCCGCGGGCCCGCGAAATCCATACGCATTGGCGGCCGTGACGTTCCTTCAGGCGCCAGCGCGACAGAGAGCGGCGTGAAAGTCAAATTCGCCAGGCCGGTGATCGTGAGAGCTTCTGAAGCGCTGGAGATTGCAGAATAAGCGAACCGAGTTGGTGCTGCTGGATCTGGTTGGAAAGCTCCGCGGAAAGCCGGTGCACGCACTTTTCGGTGAGGAGGTTCGGACGCCCATTGACGCCTACGACGGCTCTCTATACTTTGTCGATGTCGCCAGCAACAGGGGCGCCGAAGCTGTCGGAGAGGTCGCAAAGGCGATACGCGGAGACGGCTACCGCGGATTGAAGATTAAAGTGGGACGGCCGTGGAAATGGATGCCCGGCGAGGCCGGCGTCGTCCGTGACATCGACGTGGTGATCGCGGCACGCGAAGCGACCGGAGCGAATATGAATCTCATGGCCGATGCCAACAATGGATACCGGGACCACCACGACTGGGCAGTTCGCTTTCTGAAAGAATGCTCTCCTTACAGACTGGGTTGGGTTGAAGAAATCTTTTCTGAAACTCTGGATGACTACCGGATGCTTCATCAACAACGGCAGGAAATCAACGCCGATACCCCGGTCGCGGACGGAGAGAGCATGAGGAATATGGACGAGTACACACCGTTCATGCAGGCTGGGCTCTACCGGTATATTCAGCCTAATATGCGCACCTGCGGATTTTCGAAGGTGCTGTACGCGGCCGATCTTGCGGCGCCATGGCGAGTGAACGTCGTGGCGCACAACTGGATGAGTGAGTTGGGCAAGATCGCGTGCCTGCACGCAGCCAGGATTCGCCGCAACATTCCGCTGATTGAAGACAACCGCTATCACGATCTGGCACTGGACAGATCGGCGTGCGAATTCCGTGAAGGGCAGTGGCTGATCCCGGAGAAGCCGGGGTGGGGAGTCGATCTGAGCCCGAACTATGAGCAATTCACCCGCCTCGCGGAAGAGATCGTCATCACGTAAGATTCTGGGAGACGGCAAACCGAAGCGTGTCTGTCGCGCCGGCCTCAAGAAGGCGCGGCCTGGCGCAAAGCGCAATAGAGCATACCGATCCTGAAACCGCTCTAAGACTCTTCCGGCAAATCTGTCAGACGCAGCCTCACTTCCTGAGTAGTGGTGGCCGGCGCCGAGTCTGATCCCGTGAAGTTACCCCAGCCCAGATCAGGATAGGACCAGAAGTTATAGAGGCTCATGGTAACTTGTCCATCCGGCAAAACTCCTGCGCGCACAGCGATGTCCGCGTTTGCTTCTGCACGCACGCGGACGTTTCCACCGGAGTGAATGCAGGAGGCGTACCAGATATTCTCTTTTAGAGAGCGAAAATCATTCGATGCCTCAGGGGCTTGGCCTTCTTTACCCCACAGGAAGAAGTCGCCAACGTCTTGCGACCACGCCCATTCGGGCTTGGCGCCGTAATGCAGCGGTGCATGGTTGGGCTTCTTCAGCGCTATGCCTTTGGGGCGCGCGATGTGATCCTCGGGGTAAACCGACCATAACGAGGAGCGTTTCCATGCGAGTTTCTCTACCGATGGCGGCAGAACATAAGCGATGCCCAACTGCGGATTTCCGTGGCTTTGGCTGGGGAGACGATACATGGTTGTCATCAGCCCCGCTCCGTCGATAGAGATCTCAAACTCTATTGGAATGCCCTCAATTCCTTCTCCCTGCTTGCACTCGCCGGAAGTGTGAATCCTGACGACGTCTCCGTCGGGAGCGGCTTCAAACGCTCCCAGCAGCCAATTCTTCGCCAGCGGGCCATCTCCCAAGTCAAGATACGGACCACCCGCGATTACCAGCTGCTCGTCGAATCGCGCTTCTGCGATTAGCCCCGTTGCCTGGCTGAATGCAATGGTGAAGCGCTGTCCAGCCACGATGACGCGATCCCCGGTCCGGTCGAATTTTAGGGGCGCTGGTTTGGGCGTGGGAGTGGACGGTTTCAAGATGCCAACGGGGATTCTGAACTGATCGATCATGGAGCCGCGAACAAGAAAATCGAGTTGCAGCGTGTCTCCCGGTTTCCAATGTCGCGGTGGGATTTCCAGGTATCCGGATTCTTTCGGCGCTAGGTCGAGGCGCGCGGCCTGATTAGCCGCCGACCCGAATGACCAGCGGATCTCAACTTCATTCAGGTTTGTGTGATCAAAAGCATTGCGAATCGGAATAACGAGCGCGTTTCCATCTTCGGGAACCGCTACGGGCCGATCTTCGATACGAATGGGGGAGTAGGCCTTCCTGGTGTGCCAGTATTCCGGCTTCTCACGTCTCCATCCATCGATGACGCCCCATGGGCCGTATCCGACGGGCCCATCGGGCAGCAGAAATATTTCGTCGATGCCTGCCCAGATGGATCCACCGAGGCAGCCGTCCGATGAGATAAATTTCTCGCCGAACTTCCCGATGCTATGCCCCCAGAACGCGCGAACACCGGGGTCGCGCCGCAGCGTCGGAAGGTTGTAGCACGGAACGTGAGCAAACTCGTCATTGAGGAGCGGGCTCGCGCTGCTGGCTAGGTCCGCGTTCACGCCGACATAGTGCTTGCTGTAGATGTCAACAGGTAGGGGCAGCGGTGCCGTGTCGGGATAGCTGAAGATCGTGGGACGACTGGGGTCGTGCTCCGCGGCGAACCGGCTTTCGAGCGCAAAGTTGGTTCCCCACTGACTCTCGTTGCCGAGCGACCAGAACAATACTGACGGATGATCGCGGTCGCGGACAATCATCTCTTGAAACTGGCTAAGAAAACGAGCCGTGAATTCCGGGTCGGAAGAAGGACCATTCTCGACATTCGACCAACAGACAGCGGTCTCTTCTTCGAGGTAGATTCCGTGCCGGTCGCAGGCATCGAGAAATTGCTCTGATGGCGGGTAGTGCGATGTGCGGACAAAGTTGATGTTGCCTGCGCGAAGAAGCTTTGCGTCGAGTTCGTCGAACTCGGCCGGAACTGCCCGGCCGTGGATGGGGTGAATGCTGTGACGGCAGACGCCGCGCAGCTTCACCGGCTTTCCATTGACCAGAAGGTGGTTCCCGGCGCGCTGAACCGTGCGAAATCCGATCCGGCGCTCGATGGTTTGGGCGACCGTTTTGCCAATTACCAGCGATACCTCGAGCAGGTAGGTATTGGGATGTTCGGCGTCCCAGCGCTTTGGAGAGGAAACCACAATGTCGGCACTTATCGGTTCGCCATGCAGGCCGAGCGGGATCGTGTCAGGTTGTAAAGTTGCTGCTTGGCCAGAATCGTCAGTCACCTTGAACGCCAGGTGCCCCGAAGGAATATTCCCGGACGATAAATCGACAGCGAAATGGATATGCCCGTCCTGGTACTCGGCGTCGAGAGCTACTGTCGCGGCAATAGAACGAAGATGGTTGCGCGGCGCCGCGAACAGGCGCACATCGCGAAGAATTCCTGCGATGGGATGCTTTGCATAGTAGCTGGCCTGGGAAATGTCGTCGTGCCGGTCTGTAATCCCGACCACGAGTTTCGCTTCTTCACCCGGCCTTACATGATCGGTGATTTCGCAATCCCACGAAGTAAAACCGCCGGAGTGATCGCGAACGTAGACTCCATTGACCCAGACACGCGCATAGCTGTATACGCCGTCGAAACGGAGAAAGATCCGCTGGTTGGCGTAGTCGGCGGGAATGGGAAGTGTTCTACCGCATGGATATTCGCGATCGGGCACAACAGAAAATCCCTGGGTGGCGAATTCGTTGGGAACGGCCATCTTCTTCCAGGAAGACGTATCCTGTCCGTTCTTCCAGAACTCCGCCGGGGGGGCCATCGTCACAAGCCAGTCGCCGGCTAAATTCAGCACCGGTTGGCGGACGCCGTCGACCGAGGAGGGTAAGGGGATCAGGTCCGGAGCGGCCGCATCCGCCGGGCTGGTGCTGTCGAGGATGCTTGCGCCGTGCAGACGTCGCGCGTTCGCGGTAAGGTATAGTGCGCCGAGGGTTTCAACAAATGTCCGCCTATCCACTGAATACTCCTCCTGTGGCGTGCGAGCCTGGTGTCGGGCACACGCGAGAGCTGCAGGTATAACCAATAATATTAGTCCGACCAGAGGTTAAGACCCATCCCATCCAGGTGTCAAGACTTGGCCATAACCCACCCCTGAAGGCAGTCAGTCGAGGACCTGGCGGACTGCTCACTTCTGCCTTCTGTAGCCGCCCCGCCGAGAAGACAGCGGAAACCGCGAAGAGCGATCCAGCAGCAGGCCTGCTTTGGGCTTTGCCGGAGGACGCTGGGCCGTCGACCGCTTGCGGTCCGAGATCAGGTCAAGACCTACTTGATGAAGATGCTCGAGCATGGCTTCTTCTGCTTGATCGCCGTCGCCCTTCAAGATGGCGTCCACAATCGCGTCGTGGGCATTGAGCATCTGGCTGCGGTCTTGAGCGCGCGCTCCGGTGATCTGGCGGCTACGGTGAAGCAGCCGTGTCAGGGCGCTGTTCAACTCACTCAGAATGGGATTTCCGGCAGCCTCAATAATGGCTGTGTGAAGAAGCAGGTCGCGTTCCGCCACGGCATCCCAATCCTTGGCTTCCTTTACCTTGATGCGCTGGGATTCGATGCGGCGCAAATGGGATTCGACGGCGCGTGAAGCGGCGAGCTTAGCTGCTTTGGGCTCGAACATCTTCCGCACCTCGAGCAGGTCGAGCATACTGAAGTCCCTGGTGCTCAATTCCACTTGCGCAGGCCATCCGGCGCGCAAACCTTCCATGGATTTCAGATAAGTTCCATCCCCGCGGCGGCTTTCGAGCACATCGAGAATCGTGAGCGCCTTGATGCTTTCGCGAATCGCGGGCCGGCCGACGCCCAGCTTCTCAGCGAGGGCGCGCTCGGTGGGCAGGGCCATACCCGGCGCGTAGTTGCCGTTTTCGATGAATGACTTCAGCAAGGAGAGGGTCGTCGCGGGCCCGGTGCCGCGCCGCTTCTTGTTTACCACCAATTGGTCCGACCTACTCGCTCGATTCATCGTCACTGCGCGCCGACCTTTCGAAAATGCCATCATCAGGAGAGCTTTAGTTGAACCTATTGTAACCCGGGACAGGAGCAGCGAGACATTTTCGACTAGCTCGAAAGCTTTCGATTCCGGGGCTTGCGCCGGGCTTCGGACCACATCGCGCAGGCCGGCGCGGTGAAACGCGGGCGCCCGCCTTTGACAGAATGCCTCTTTACCCTCGACAATGCCAGGAGATTGAAACTTGGTCTTACCTGATAGCATATGTCCTGCCGGAAGTCTCGGCGCGGGGATCGGAGTCCGATGCGGATTACTCAAGTGAGGAGTTGGCTGCTCGAAGGCATCAAGTACAACTGGGTGTTGCTCAAGATCTATACCGATGACGGCATCACGGGCATCGGCGAAGGCACAAACTGGCCCGGCAGTCCGCTGGTGCTGGAGGCCTGCCGGCACATCGGAGAAACGATCGTCGGCGAGGATCCGACGCGCATCGACTATCGGTGGACGAAGTTATATCGGGACTTCAACTGGCTGGGACAGGCCGGCCCCGCGCTCTCCGCAATCAGCGCCATCGACATCGCGCTTTGGGATATCGCGGGTAAACGCGCCGGACTGCCGGTTTACGACCTGCTGGGCGGCGCTTACCGAAAACAGATCAAGCTCTATGCCAACTACTGGTTCCTGGGCGGCACGGGCACTCCGGCTGATTACGCCGAGCAAGCGCTGAAGGTAAAAGAGCGAGGCTTTACCGCATGCAAAATGGACCCGTTCGCGCACCTCAGTTACTGGTATGGGGACGACCTGTCTGATAATCTTGGCCTCACCGAGAAACAGAAGAAGCTGGCGATCGAACGGCTGGTCGCGGTGCAAAGTGCGGTCGGCCAGGAATTTCCCATCGCCGTGGAGACGCACGCGATGATGAACGGCCCCACCGCCATTGAGATGGCGCAGCGCATTGCCGGCGCGGGAATCAACTGCATGTGGTACGAAGAGCCCGCGGGACCCGAGTTCCCCGAGGAAATCGCGGACATTCGCCGCAAGATTTCGTTGCCGGTGTGCGTGGGGGAGCGGCTGCACTCGCGTTTCATGGTGCGCCCGATTCTTGAAAAGCACGCCGCCGATATTCTTATGCCCGACGTCGCGCGCTGCGGCGGGATTGGGGAGATGAAGAAGATCGCCACCATGTGCGAGGCGTTCAACGTGCCCATCGCGCCGCACAACCCGAACGGGCCTGTTTCGACCATTGCCTCCGCTCACGTGATGGCATCCATACCGAACTTTTTTCTGCAGGAATTCATGGTGACCGATGTGCCCTGGCGCGACGAAATCCTGGACAAACCGCTGCCTGTGCGTCATGGAATCTTCGCATTGAGCGATGAAGCAGGCCTGGGCTTCGACCTGATCGAAAGCGAACTTGAGAAGCATCCGGGCGTCACTCAGCGCCGCCCTGGATTTTACGTGTGACAGAGAATGGCGGACAATCGATGCAACCCAAAACCGACCACGAATTATTCCAGCAGATTCGCACAAGCCTCTTCACCGCAATCATCGGAGATGTTCTCGATCTGCATGGGTATCATCATCAATTCCTGATGCCGGAATGCCGGCCTCTGCGCGCCGGAATGCGCGTGTGCGGACGCGCCATGACGGTGTTTGAAGCCGATGTTGACGAGCCTGTCGATCCACCCTTCGGACTCATGCTCAAAGCGCTCGACTCGATGCAGCCGGACGAGGTCTACCTCGCGGCGGGGTCGTCGCCGCACTATGCGCTTTGGGGAGAGCTGATGAGCACGGCCGCCCGAGCGCGCGGAGCCGCCGGAACGGTGCTGGCCGGCTACACCCGCGACTCCAATGCAATCCTGGAGATGGACTACCCTGTTTTCTGCTTTGGAAGTTATGCGCAGGACCAGAGAGGGCGGGGGCGCGTGGTCGACTTCCGTGTTTCGCTGCAGATCGGAGGCGTGCGGGTCAGCCCGGGAGACATTGTCCTGGGCGATATGGACGGCGTGGTCATTCTGCCCCGGGAAGTGGAATCCGCTGTGATCGCGGAAGCACTCGAACAGGTGAGTAGGGAAAACACAGCCAGGAAGCTTTTGCAGGCTGGAGTTTCGGCTGAAGCCGTGTTCTGCCAGACAGGTGTGCTGTGAGCTTTCCGAACCGCATCGGGGCTCGATTGCAATCCCGCTGTTCCGAAGAGGCTGGATTCCTTGCCTGTACGAAGGGAGCGACGCAATCGTGATCGGCGGCGTTGGACTGGTAGTCGTTGCCGCAATTCTGCAGGGTGTATTTCTGCTGCCGATGGCGCGCACGCGCCACTGGCAATGGGAGCATACCTGGCTGGCCTTTTCACTTACGGGAATGATCCTATGCAATTGGGCTCTTACGTTCCTTTCGCTGCCGCGGCCAGCGGCGCTGTATGCCGCTGTGCCGGGGCGAGAACTGGCAATCCTGGCGGCGTTTGGATTGGCTTGGGGCTGCGGAGCGGTCTTATTCGGCCTGGGCATGGACATGCTGGGGCTCACTCTCGGCTATCCGCTGATCATGGGACTTAACGCCAGCGTGGGAACATTTGTGCCGCTTTTGTGGCTGTATGGAAGCTCGATGTTCGCGGGCCGCAGGCTGTTGATCGCTTTCGGAACCGTGATTGCGATCGCCGGCATCGCGGCATGCTCGATTGCCGGCGCGCGCCGGGCATCCGCCGCTCATCGCATGCACGAGGTTTCGCGTTCGCGATTCGCTCGAGGGCTTCTGATCGCGATCACCTCGGGTTTCCTCTCGTGCTTGCCGAATATCGGGCTCACGTTCGGGACCAGCACCCTTCGCGTGGCGCACCGTCTCGGCGCCAAGGCTGCATTTGCCAATAACGCCGTGTGGTTTATCTTCTTCAGCTTGGGGGGAGTGGTGAATCTTGCATACTGCTGTTGGCGGATGATGCGCAACCGCAGCATGGGCGCACTGTTCGCGCCTGGCGGGATGGCAAATTGGGCCTGGGCCCTGTCTATGGGCGCGATGTGGATTGGCAGTTTTTATCTCTATGGAATCGGTACCGCGAAGATCGGCACGGCCGGCGGCTCCATCGGCTGGCCCATTCTGGTCTCACTCTCCATCGGCGTCGGAGTCCTCTGCGGGCTGGGTAATGGCGAGTGGCGCGGCGCACCGGAAAACGCGAAGATGCTGTTGTGGGGCGGCCTGGCGCTCATCGTCCTGGCGGTTCTCATCATTCCCTTCGGAACGGCCTCGTAACAAAAGAAAGGAATCGCGATGAGGTACACGGATAAAGCTGCAATCGTCACCGGAGCAGGCTCGGGAATCGGCCGAGGCATCGCGGAGTTTCTTGCCGAAGAGGGAGCCTTCGTGCTGCTGAACGATATTCGCGGGGAGGCCGCGGAGGCATCGCGGAAGATGCTCGCCGGTAAGGGCTATCGAACGGAGATCGTGGTGTCGGATATCGGTACGCCCGACGGAGCGGCGATTGCAATCAACGAGGCCATCCGGCACGCAGGGCGCATCGATCTGCTGGTCAACTGCGCTGGCCGCCAGATTGTTAAACGGCTCGAAGAACTGGCGCCGGAAGAGTGGGACACGGTGCTCGACGTGAACCTGAAGGGCGCTTATCTGTGCTCCAGGGCCGCCATGCCGTATCTGTCCGAGAGTCGCGGCGCCATCGTCAATATTTGTTCAGTGCATGCGCACCTGACCGTGGAAGGGTTCACTTCCTACGCCGCTTCCAAGGCTGGTATTTTGGGGCTGACGCGCGCCATGGCCATCGAGTGCGCGCCGAGGGGCGTGCGCGTAAACGCACTCAGTCCGGGCACTATTGAGACGCCCATGCTGCAGAACTACTTCGATTCTTGCCCCGACCCGGTCCGGGCGCGCATGGACTTTCTCAAGTTCCATCCCATTGGACGTTTCGGAACGCCGCGCGATGTCGCCGAAGTGGTTGCTTTCCTTGGAAGCCCGCAGGCGGGGTTCATCACAGGCACTGAGATCGTTGTCGACGGTGGCATGACCGCTCAACTTTTTAAGCAGTAGCTGCGGATGACAATCCGCGCCCGCGCCTCCGAACAGACCCGATCCGCATGAACTGCATAGACCCCAGGGCAAATTCAATAAACCGCCAGGAGACCGCTCTAAAGCTGGTTCATCCTGCGCCTGCATCCGTCACCGTAGCAGCGCTGACCACGGCTGACTTCATCATCGCTTCTCCCGCTCAGGCTCCGCAGAGTTTCTAAACCGAATGAGGATCGCTCTGCATCGATTTCGCGGATTCGCCCAGCCGGCCACAAAGCCGCTGGAACCCGTGATGGGATCGAAGGATCCTGCCGGCGGTGTCAGGTCCATGGTTGCCCAGGCCGAGTCATGGAACCCGGGGGCGCGCCCACACTGGATCGTCGCCGGGACTGAACTTCCAGGTTCCGGTGAGCACTATGACAGAGTCGCCAATCCTGCACTTCAGCGGAGCGGAAGCACCGCGAGCCGGAGGCAGATTCAGCAGTGCGAATAAGAAAATTGATAGATAGACCGAGAGACACTTGAGCTTCAAAACCGGTCGGGTATATCGCAAGTTCACTGAACGCCTCCGTCGTACAAGAGGTGGAATCTCCGGGCCCGCAAAACATCTCAGGATACTACTACCCGGAGAGTGACGGCGGTTCGCTCACCCCCGTGGAATTGGATCTGCGGCGGACCGGTTTTCCCGACCCCTGACCCTTGTTCCCTGATCCCTGTTTCACCGTTCCCCTCGATCGCAGTCAATCCGCAGCTCAATATGCTAAATTCGATCAGTCAGGCCACCCATGGAGAGATGGCCGAGTGGTTTAGGCCGCATGCTTGGAAACCGTGCGGGCTTTAACGAATGCCGTGGGATCGAGCCCCGCTCTCTACGCCAGATCCCCAAATAAATGTCCTAGAATCAACATAAACACGGGCTGAACCAAGAGCATGAACACTTCGCAAAGTTCGGTCAGAGAGATTGAGATCATTGGCGTGCCTCTCGATCTCGGTCAGCAGCGCCGCGGTGTCGACATGGGGCCTTCAGCACTGAGGGTGGCGGAGCTGGCGGCCAAACTTCAAGATCTCGGTCTGATGGTTACGGATCGCGGCAACGTCTCTGTGCCTGGGGCCGAGACGAAGGACCGCGGAGACCCCAACGCGCGTTTTCTAAAAGAGATTGCAGAAACCGGCGCAGTCGTTGCGGACTGGGTGGCAGCGGCGCTTGCCCGAAAGGCCACGCCTGTTGTGTTGGGTGGAGATCACTCGGTGACTGCGGGCAGTGTGGCCGGGGTGGCGCAGCATTTTCGCGCACAGCGACAGGCCATCGGTCTCGTCTGGATTGATGCGCACGCCGACATGAACACACCCGAGACATCCACTTCCGGCAATGTGCATGGTATGCCTCTCGCCGCCCTGGTCGGCCTGGGTCCGGACGCATTGAGCAATTTACTCGGCTGGTCGCCAAAGGTACTCGCGAAGAATACCGTCCTGATCGGTGTGCGGGATATTGATAAGGTTGAACGCGAGAACATTCGTCGCGCTGGAGTGAGCGCCTTCACCATGCGCGACGTGGACGAGCTTGGTCTTCGCGCCGTCATGGAAAAGGCCATTGGAATTGCCGCCAGCGGCACCGCGGGCTATTACGTCTCCATGGACATGGATTGGGTTGATCCTGAGAAAGCTCCCGGGGTGGGTACACCGGCTCCCGGCGGTGCAACTTATCGCGAGGCCCATCTTGCCATGGAGATTCTTGCCGATGATGGCGGCATCCTGGGCTTCGATCTGATGGAAGTGAACCCCATCCTTGACGAACACAACCGCACAGCAGACCTGGCTGTCCAGCTCATTTGCTCGGCCTTCGGCAAAAAGATCCTGTAAAGCCAACAATTGTTGATTCGTTCTGCGCCAAATCCTCATTGGCCCAGGCCGATGCCTGCTCGACAAGGATCAAGGCCTGCGATATATTAGCCGCGTGCTTGCGGATCTCAAACTCGGCAGTGAATACGATGGCCTCGTGTACCTGGCGGATGCCGCTCAGAATCTACAACGAATCGAAAGCCATCACCACGTCGAGTTGGAGTTGAATCTGGTTCTGCAAGGAACAATTACCTATGTCATGAACGGCAGTCGCTTCACATTTTCACCCAGAACTTTGCTCTGGCTCTTCCCCGAGCAGGAGCACCAGATGGTCGATAGATCGAATAACGCACAATTTTATGTTGTTGTGTTCAAGCCGTCCCTCATCGACAAATCCTGCCGCACTGTTTCCTATGAAGGCCTAAAGTGCACACCCACTCCACAGGACAGTATTCTGAGCACGCTGCTCGATCCGAAATCCTTCGACTTGATTTGCAGAATCATGGATTCACTTATGCAAGGGGCCTTGGATTCCGATCTCCTTAACCGCGAGGTCGGTTTTGGGCCCACTTCAGATTTCCACTTCCGTCATCATGACCCGGACGCGCTGAACGCGGGACTTCACTACCTGCTCTTGCTTTGCTGGCGCTGCCAGCTCGCAGGAAAAGCAATGAATCATTCTGTAGCCTTGCACCCGGCTGTGCGCCGTGCCCTTAAGCTCTTGAGCGAATGCGATGTGGACCTGCACCTGGGGAAATTGGCCAAGACCTGCGGGGCAAGCGAATCCTATTTGAGCAGGACCTTTCATAAGCAGATGGGTGTTTCGTTGAACCGATACCGCAATTCACTCCGTCTGTCGCGGTTTTTTGAAGAGTATCGGCAACCCGATCATAAAACGCTGGCGGAAGCTGTCTTCGCTGCAGGCTTCGGCAGCTACGCGCAGTTCTACAAGGTCTTCAAGCAGGCATACGGTCGCGGCCCAAGAGATTGTTTGGCGTCCAGGCCCGGCGACCAGTCAGACGAGCAGTGAGCCGAGTGGACGAATCAATGCGTTCGGGTGCGGGAACAAAGCGCGCCGCCCCCCAAAAGCCAGATAAATACATCGCTACGGCACTCATCTCGCCCCATTGAATTCATGCACCGCATCGATCATTGCGACGATGTTCTCCACTGGTGTTGCCGCTTGCACGTTATGAATGCTATTGAAAACGAAGCCGCCACCCGGCGCAAAAATCTCGCACCTGCGCAGCACTTGCTCCCGAACCTCGGCCGACGTTCCGAAAGGCAGAACTCGTTGCGTATCGACCCCGCCGCCCCAGAAAACCAGGCTGTCTCCGAAATTTGCCTTCAGTTGTTCGGGCTCCATTCCGGTTGCTGAGCATTGCACGGGATTGAGGATGTCGAATCCGCATTCGATAAAGGACGGCAGGAATTTCGAAACTGCGCCACAAGAATGTTTGAAGCTCTTCCATTGCGTGTGCGCGTGGATCCAGTCATTCACTTGCTTGTAGTACGGAAAATACAAATTGCGTAAAGTCTTGACTGAACAGAATGCCGAGGTCTGCGTGCCAAAATCTGTACCGCAGACAAATACCGCCTGCACGCTGTTGCCGATCGCTGCGTAGATGCGTTCAAGATTCTCAATGGCAATCTCGCATTGCCGATCAAAAATCTCGTGAATATAGTTCTGGCGGCTGCTGGTGGAAACATACCACTCGGCAACATCGCGTATTCCCTTGGGATGCTTGAGGCCGGGCGCCGGAACAAGAGCGATATCACCGAACGCCGTTCCACCAAAGCTGCCGATAACACCCAGGCCCGTTTGCGCCGCAGCCTGCGTGGAACGAACAAGGTGGTCAAGATCTTCCTGCTCAATGAAGCTAAATTCCTCCAAATTGTCTTCGGGATTCAGTGTTTCCTCGTCAAACGGTTCCTGGCGGACGATGCAATCAAAAAAGTAACCGCCATTCGGCATACGTCCACTGGGTTCTGCCGTTGTGTCGCCTTTGGGGTAGATCAACGTATCGCCATGGGTGTCGATGGTTACGTTGAAATCTTCAGGAACCAGCACTTCCAGCCCATTGAACTCCCAGCTCTTCCAGCGGTCGATTGGGAATCCGAACATCGTATTGCGCGCGTATACACCCACGACGTCGAGTTCCATCGCCTCGCGCAGGTCCTCATCCAGGATCCCAAGCATTTGAAATGGCTCATGCACGCGCACCGGGCGCTTTTCCAGTCCATAATGGTCGCGCAGCGCAGCGACGCAGCTAACATGCACACCCGTTACGGGAGTTCCACCGAAATCGATGGGGATGCGATCAGGCTCTTTGTGGTTTAACGCGTTGATCAGGCGCTCACGGTTCTTTGTTGTTTCTGTCGTACCAGCCATCTTCTTGCTCCCCTCGTCAATAGGCCGTGCCTATCTGCTGTTTGTCGGCCGCCGTCTCCAAGCCGTGTCGCAATTGTTGTTGCATTTCACCTTGGAGTTCGGGGAAAGTCATGCAGTTCGCGAACTCATCCTGAAAGCCGGGGTCGCTGGCAAGACTCATATGCTCGACCCTGGGCAAGTCTGGTTCCTCTTTCGACAGCAGCATCATCTTGGCGCCTCGCAGCGCGGTATTCCCTGCAGCGCGCACCATTGCCTGAGGCACTTCGAATAAGCCGATGCGGATAGCGCTCTCAATCTGCAGATAATTGCCGAATGCGCCCGCGAGATAAATGCATTTGAGATCGCTGACGTTTGCATTCAGGCGCTTGAGCAGGAGTTTGAATCCCGAGGCGATGGCGGCCTTCGCCAACTGCAGTTCGCGAATGTCAGCCTGGTAAAGAACCACAGGGCCCGAGACCGGAAAGAGCTTGGAGCCGTTGGCCACGCGGCCTGAGGATAGAATCGCCCTGCTGGCAAGCCCTGCTGCAACCGCATCCACCAGGCCGCTGCCGCAGATGCCTCTGGCTTCTACGTCTCCAATCACGGTGGCCTTCAATCCCCCGTCGGAGAGCGACACGTGGGCGATGGCTCCGGTAGTCGCGCGCATCCCCATCCGGATTGCGCCCGCCTCAAAAGCCGGGCCCGCTGCCGTGGATGCGCACACCACGCCCTGGCAGTTACCGATGGCAATTTCTCCGTTGGTACCCAGATCTACCAGCGCGACCAGGTAATCGCTGCCCGTCATGCCGGTGGCCACAATGCCGGCCAGGATGTCTGACCCCACAAAGCCGCCAAGGCAATACGCAAAGCAAATCTTGCAAGCCTCAGGCAATTCCCAGCCGAGTTCCGACGGCCTGAAAATCTGCGCGCCCAGATGGGGCGACTCAAACGGCGCATGCGCAAGTTGGTCAACCGCGCACCCTGAGAACAGGTGATGCATCACCGTGTTGCCGACCAGGATAATCTCGGTAATCTCCTGCTCGCGTCCCCTGGCCAGATGTGCAATGATCTGCCCCAGGGTTGCGCGCAGCACGGTAGTCAAATCCGAACCTTGCAAGACGGCGCGAATCCTGCTCATCACGTCTGCTCCGAAGCTTGCTTGCGGATTGAGCGCGGTCTCGACCGCGACAACGTTGCCCGTGTCCATATCGACCATCTGTGCAGCGATGGTGGTGGTGCCAAGGTCGATCGCAATTCCCAGGCCCCGCTTCCCTGCTCCAATCAGCGCCGCGTTATCCGTGAGGACATCCATGTGCCACTGTCCGCACTCGAGCGTCATCGAGGATTCCGACCGCGCTTGGCAAGCAAGCCTCCATCCGGCCGCCAGTTGTTCCTTTGTGAAGATCTCAAGGTCCGGCGCAGTGACCGGCAGGTTACCCGCCAGCACGCGGATCCCGCAACCACCGCAAAGGCCCGTTGCTCCACAGGGAAATTCGACACCATGCGCGGAGAGGCTCGCGATGAGCAGAGAACCGCGCGGCGCCTCGATTTCAACCGCGAGAGGCTCCAGCCGGATGCGCACACGGTCTGCATTCATACAGCCTCCATGATCGATCCGCTCATGTTGGCTCGCACGGTCCGGCCCGGGGGAACAATCAGAAAATCCTCCGCATCCCACGTTCCGTTGACCAGACGCTCGAGCATCGTAAGCGACCCTTTGACTTCTTCGAAGGCCCACCGCTCTTTCTCTGCTTCGGCGCGAGCCAGCCGCCGGTCTTCATCATCGGGTGCAATTCCGGTAGAGATGTAGGTCAGCCGCGCGTAGTGCTGGCGAAACGCATTGAATTGTTCAAAGAGATAGTTGCCGTTTTCTTCGCCATATTGAGCGATAAGATCCTCGCGGCTTCGCCGCTCTCCAAGAGTCTTTTGGGCGGATGCAAATGCCGGTTCCAGCGTCTGGCCTAGCGTCTGAAACTCGATCCAGCCGGCAGAGCGATAGTAGGTGCCGGGATGGTCATCGAAGTAAGCCTGATAGGCGCGATGGCTCCCCATCAGCAGACCGATGCAGTCATGTACCCGGGGAAGGACGAGCTGTGACTTTCCCGCGCGCAATCCATCCGTGCCTCGGCCGCAGAGCGCGTATCCCAGAAGAATAGCGTCGTAGCTCTCCCTGTCTGCCGCATCGATCCGCTCCTGCAGGTGCGGACGCATGCCGACTCCCAGGTCGTGCAGGCCCATGGTCACGATCTCCACATCGATCGAGTGCGGCGACCGGGTGAGGACGTCCTCCATCTCTCGCGTAAAAACCTGGCAAACGATCGCTTTGAAATGCATGATTCGCCCTGTTCAGATCTCTTGTAACCGGCGCAGGATAACGATCTTGCTGCCCAGTGCTGGCCGCCCTATAGTTCATAACAGGCTCTAAAGCCCATAGCTCGCTTTGTCGTAGAGGCCGCCATACACTTCCTCCATCTCGATCGCAAGCGTTCTTTCATCCGGCGGAAAAGCTTCCAAGGCCTCGTCCATGCGCGTAAGCCACTGCTGCTCCTTGCGGGAGATGTTGATCTTCTGCCGAGCGACGCCGTCCTTGAGAATCTCAACGGCAGCGCGGCCTGCCGCAATCGTCCGGTGATAGTGTGTGCCCGCAGCAACGATTGCGCCAGCGATCCGAATGGTGGCCGCGGGTGAAAGCACGGCTGCCTGCGGGCTCAGCCATTCATCTGATTTGGTCATCCAGTTGCGCATCTGCAAGGCGCCGCCTTCGCTGGCCGCCGCGGTATTCATCAGCCGGCAATCGTAGGCCAGTAACTCCGTAAAGGCTTCCGGTGCGCTACCCGAGAGCAGGCGTACGTTCTGCACCGACTCGTTGCTCCATAAATCGCACATGGCCGCCGCGATGTTGCCCACTGGGCTGAAGTGGGCACAACTGGCTGACTTACCTTCCATCGAGATCGGGTACCCGGTGATGGCCTTGATCACCGGTCCTTCATAGGCGCAATCCTTTGACGGGCCTACGGCTCCCTGCTCGAAAGCGGCGAGGCTGCGCACCGAACTCATCACCCGCACCACTGCGGCCAGCACCTCCGGCAGCATCTTCTGATGAGCCAGCTGCATGGCGGTGTTGGCAAAGCCGCAGGCGGAATCGGCGCCGCTCACGGTCCCCGGATGCGCCGCGCAGATCGAGCCAATCTGACGCCACAGCCAGGACATGTCCCGCGGAGCAAGGACTCCCAGGGCAAAGACGATGCCGGAGAAATCTCCATACATCAGCGCATGGTCGTGAACTTCTTTGCCGCCGATGGACTCGATCGACAGAATATCGGCGCCTGCCTCGGCGCAAAGTTCCAATGACCGTCTGAGCCGCTGCCATGGTTCCCCGGTGCGCATCAGAGGCGGCTTCTGCTGATCGCGGATGTCGGTAGGCGTGACGCGCAGGGCGCAGCCAATATGATGCTTCTCGTGGAAGGCAGTCAGGTGGCGCTTCAAAACTGCTGTAATCTCCGCGCCCCACTCCGGCCGATCGGTCATGGCCGGCAAAAGCTCAAACTCCAGCACGATTCCCGGAACGCCCAGCGCGACCGCCCTGCGCAAAATATGGCCAGCCATCTGCTCGTAATGAGCCACCACATCGGCCCAGGTATCTTCGGCAATGTTCATCGGCGGCAGGGTGAAGTTGACTTCGGGGAAGACCGTACCTCCGCCGATGGTCAAGCCCAGCCCGCACGAAAGAGGATGCGGGCTCACTCCGTACAACAAACCGTCAACGGCGGGAATTGCCAAAGTGGAATAATGTTGCTCTATGTGCTTCACTGGCGGTTCACACCTCCGCCAGGAGGCTCTTTACCAGGCCCACGGCGCCGCTCGCGTTCTCGCTGTATCCATCGGCGCCAATCTCCTTGGCGTATTGGCTTGTCACCGGGGCGCCGCCGATCAGCACCTTCACCTTGGTACGCAGGCCGGCGTTTTGAAGTGCATCGATGGTCGTTTTCATCGCGGGCATGGTCACCGTAAGCAGCGCCGACATACACACAACGTGAGGCTTGAGTTCTTCGACAGCTGCCACGAATTTCTCCGGCGAAACATCGCTGCCCAGATCGATTACTTCGAATCCACTTCCTTCCAGCATCGAAGCGACAATGTTCTTGCCTATATCGTGAAGGTCGCCCTTCACCGTCCCGATCACCGCCCTCACTGACATCTTTTGGCCTGAGGCTGCCAACAGCGGTCGCAGCAGGCTCATCGCGCTCTTCATGGCGCGCCCGGCCAGCAGAAGCTCGGGAACAAAATATTCCTCGGCCTCGAACAGCCGTCCTACCTCGTCCATCGCCGGCACCATGGAGCAGGCGATCAGCTCCATCGGCGGCGTGCCGGCCGCGAGTGCTGCCTCCGTGGCACTGTGAGCCTTCTTCGCATCACCGTTCAAAATTGCATCGTAGAGTTCGTTCAATGGCGCCATGTTCCCACTCCTCAAAGACTGCTTCAGGTTCGGCAACCGACACGCCGCACGCGTATAACGGGCATCCGTGCCGCACTACAACAAAGACTAACCCTTTTATGGTAACTTCGCTGCATATTACAGGATGCGTGAGCCTGGGTCTTCTCGATCCGTGCCCAAAACTTGTCAATTCCTGTCAGGAATTCCGGATGCTTTCCTCTTCAATGCGCCCCTGAGGCGATATCTCAACGGATTGGCATCGGATCTCAGACATCCGTTGGGACGAATTTTACGGTCAGGCCAACCTCCGATGGAGCGCCCGCCAGGAAATGCCCATTTTTGAAGCCTCCCATCAAGGCGTCCTGGCGCTCGGCGAACTCAACGCTTCCGCCCGGTTCCAGTTCGTCCAGTAGACTTCAATTTCTTCCAGGTGCTTGTTCTTGGTCTCCGGCACATAGAGCCACGTGAACAGCCCCTGTCCAACCGACATCAGCGCGAGGAAGCCGAACGTGGCCGCCTTGCCCACCACGTGAAACGCATAGGGAAAGAAAAGGACGACGATCGCATTGGCCACCCATTGAATCAGTACAGGAACGGTCATTGCTGTCGCTCGCACATCATTCGGGAATATCTCCGGCACCAGCGTCCAGAAGACTGGCCCGATGCAGGAAGCAAAGAATGCCAGGTAGACGAGTATGAGAATCAGAACAATGACTCCGTGAAAATGTCCTGTCAAAGCCGAAGCCACCAGGGATAGAAGAGCAAGCCCCATGCCCAGAGATCCAGTGATGTAGAGCGGCTTGCGTCCATAGCGGTCGATCATCCAAAGCGAAACGATGGTAAAGAGGAACTCCGTGACCCCAACAACGAATGTGGATGCCAGCGCGCCATCCACCTTCCAGCCCGCCGATTGAAAGATCGCCGGGGCATAGTCGATGACCGTATTGATCCCCGAAACATGAATGAAGATCGCAAGACCCGCGCTGACTCCAAGCGCGCGGCGAACCCCGGGGCGGAGAAGTCCGCGCCAAGCACGGGACTCTTTGTGCAGCGTCGCCTCAATCTCAGTAATCTGATCTCGAGCGGTGTTTGTTCCCCCAATTCGTTCAAGCACAGCAAAGGCTTCGGCCTGTCTGCCACTCATGGCTAGGAAGCGGGGTGATTCCGGCGCCAGCACCACAAAAAGCAGGAACACCGCGGACGGTATCACGCCCGTGAGGAACATCCATCGCCAGTTATTCGGGCCGGTATTACGAAGAAGATAGTTGATGGCATAGGACACGATGACGCCAAGGATGATCGACATCTGGTAAAAGGTACCCATGCGGCCTCTGATCGACGGCGGAGAGACCTCCGCCACATACATGGGAGAAAGAAGCGAGACTCCGCCTACGGCTATGCCTCCCAAAAGGCGCGCGCTCACAAAGGCGGTAAAACTGGGTGCCAGGGCCGTGGCAATTGACGTCATGGCAAACAGCAGTGCCACCAGCACCAGCAGCCTCTTGCGCCCAAAACGATCGGTAAGTTTCCCCGCGATAAAGCATCCCAGAACACAGCCGAACAGCAAGGAGCTGAATGCCCAGCCGAGTCCGAAATCGCTCAACGCAAAGTCCCGGGCGATAAACGGTCCCGCGCCCGCGATAATGGCAATGTCAAAACCGAATAGCATCCCCCCCAGCGACGCGGTGCAGGCCAGAAAAGCAACATAACGGAAATTGATCGATGCGGTCATTCAGTCACTCTTCGCCTGGCTTCAAAAAAGCAGGACAGGGCGAGTACTTTGTAGAGAAGCGCTTGAGCATAACGGTCGGATTCCTCGGCCAACTCACCGTTGGGGCCGGGAAACATGCGGGCATAGTAGTGCATGCCCGACAAAAGCTCCGGAGCGAAGATCAGCACGTCGCCTCGATCAGCATTGCGCAGAAAGCCCAGCATGGCACGCGTCCAAAGCTCCTTGAAATGGTCGAGATAGTTGATGGCGCCATGAGCCTGCTGCGGCCTGGAGATGAGATCGGGACCAATCGGCACCTGCATGCAGCCGGAACTCGCGATGCGTCCATGAAGAAAGCCAATACGCTCAAAAATGGGTTCCATGAAGGCGAGTTTCGTACTCCAGTCTCCGTACACAAGTTCCTGCCCGCAGTAGTAATGACTGAAGTCGCCGTTGAACCGAATCTCCGGAAAGCGCCTGGCGATCTGAACCGTGCGCCACAAGTCCTGGGTCATTGTAGCGCGGTGCGTCTCGACGAATATGGGTAAACCGTGCCTTTCGCTTGCGGAGAGAATAGCCTCTGTAAGGTAGGACGCTTCATCGTCATCTTCCAGTCCCCAACCCGCATGCACCGTCAGGCAAAGATCGCCTCGCGCAGCGTGCCTGGCGGTGATCGCGTCTGCCTCCGCCGGAGTGTTGATCCGGTCGAGACCGCAGTGAGGCAGTGGCGCGCCCGCAACCGGAGGCGCATCCGTCGTTAGTTGCACGCCTTCGAACCCGTCTTCCAAAAGTCGCTGATAGCGTGGTAGGCCATCGAGGCCGGGCCATGCGCCGCCCACCGGCAGATCCGCGAGCGTATCGAGATTCATGTAGACACTGAGCCTGGGAGCCGCTCTGGAACCGTCGTTGAGCAAGTGGGAACCGGACATCGTTTGCGCCTTTTCTAGAACTCGTCGTATGCAATCTGATCGCTCGGAACGCCTATTGCAGCCAGCATCCGCTTGCACGCCTCGATCATCATCGGGGGACCGCAAAGATAAAATTCAACCGCGCCGGGGTTGGCGTGTTCGCCAAGGTACTTCGCAAAAACCACATCATGGATGAAGCCTGTATGCCCTTTCCATGCATCCTCACGCAACGGCGAAGAGAGCGCCACGTTGAAGGAAAAGTTGCGATGCTGTCTGGCAAGATTTTCAAAGTAATCTTCGTAAAAAATCTCCTGCTTCGAGCGCGCGCCGTACCAGAAGCTGATTTTGCGGGCCGTGTGCTGCGTCTCAAGAAGATGAGCCAGATGTGCGCGCAACGGGGCCATGCCGGCCCCGCCGCCGATGTAGACCATCTCGTGCTGTGTGGGCTTGATATGGAAATCCCCAAATGGGCCGATGGCAGTGACGATGTCACCCGGCTTGAGCGAGAACACGTAGCTGGAACCGGCGCCGGGCGCGCACTCCTGGCCGGGCGGCGGGGTGGCGATGCGCACATTGAAGCGCAGCGCACACTCCGTTTGCGGATTGCCGGCCAATGAGTAGTTATTGCGGCGTCCTGCCGCCGGGTTGCGCGCCACCAGGTCGAAGACGTGCTGGTTCTCCCACACCGTCCGGTACGGCTCGGGAATGTCGAACTCACGGAAGCGAATCGACTCGTAGACGGGAATATCGAGTTGCAGGTAATCGCCGGGGACAAACGCTGCCATCCCGTCGCCGTTGAGAGGCTCCAGAACCAGTTCCTTGATGAACGTAGCAACGCTGCGATTGCACACCACGCGGAACTTGAAGCTCTCCTGTAACCGTGCGCCTGCCCCTCCCGCATGAGCAACATTGATGCGGATGCTGCCGTTCAGCTCTTCCACCGGATACGTGGCCAGGCCGCGACAGATGGGCGCGCGGGCGGGCGAACCGTCAACAAGATTGAAGCGCCCGTTGTGCTTGGGACACTCGATGATGGTTCCCTTCACCAGGCCCGCGGAAAGATGTGTATTCCCGTGGGTGCAAAATCCATCCGTTGCAAACAGCCGCCCGTCCTCATTGCGGTAGAGTGCGTAGGTCTTATGAGCATCATCAAAACGGATGGCGTCGGCACAGCGCAATTCTGTCGCCCCGCATACCTCGATCCAACCCTCGGCATCGGGCCCCGTCCGTGACCGAAAGCAATCTTCGCGCACGAGCGCCTTCGCCGGCGGCAGCTTGCGCTTCACGTGATACGCCGGATCCTTCAGTTGCCTGCGCAAGGTGCGGACAATCTCACTCCATGCCGCCGGAATGCTCGCGTACGGCGTCGGGCAATCCTCCTTTACCGCCGCATGCAACCGCGGCAACGCGTGGTAAGGAACCAGCGGGAACATGTGATGCTCGACGTGGTAGTTCATGTTCCAGTAGAGGTAACGGTTGACCAGATTCATGTAGACTGTCCGGCAGTTCAGCCGATGGTCGAGCACGTTCTCTGCCAGGCCCGCATGCTGCGTAAGTCCATAAATGGGCATCAGCCACGAGCCGAACAAGTTCGCCAGTCCGACGAACATCAACGGAAGGATGCTGCGCTCTAGAACTGAAAGCGCAATCACCGTCGCGTAGATCGCAACGTAGATGCGCGCCCTGCGATAAATGTCGGGAAACTCCGATGCGGGGATGAAAGTTTTCTCCGCGGCCGACATGCGGCCGAGCGAGTGCTGCACAATGCTCATGAAGTGCGCTGGATAAACACTCAGATTGAAGAACTTCATGACGATTTCAATCAGGTCGGGCGGAAGCGGCACCGCAATCTCCGGATCACGGCCGACGATGATAGTGTCGCTGTGATGGCGGTTATGGCTCCAGCGCCACACCGTGGACTCGCGCATCACCATGAACGACGCAATCTCGTAAAGCGCGTTATTCATCCAGTCGCTTTTGAATGCTGTGCCATGACCGGCCTCGTGCCAGCGCGAGTCGGAGGTGCTGGCGTACATCACACAGTAGACAAAATAAGGAAGCACAGCCCACCATGTGCCCCACAGGCGATACGTCGCGTAGGCCATGCCGACAATCAGTGCAAACCAGAGAATTGTGTCGCGGATCGCCGGCCCATTCCGGCGTTCGAGCAACTTGCGCAAAGTCTCGCGCGGCACCGGGCATTGGTACCAGTCCGCTTCAGCCAGGCCTCTCTCCACTGCCAACGTCGAGTTCGCGCCCGTCAGGCTGTAATCGCTCTTGATCAGGGGTTCGGGGAAGAAATTCGCGTTGTGGCTCATAATCGGTTCACTTGCCCTTTAGAGAATTGACGCGCGTGTTCACAATCGATCAACCGGCGAAGTGGAAAGAGTATGCCGTCGTGTGGCGCTCCACTCGCCCAGGCCGCAGAACAATGTCGCCCAGAGCCGGAACATTCACCCCGTCGGGATAGCCGTGACATTCAAGGCAGACCGCCGCATGACGCAAATAGCCCGCACCGGACTTGCCAACCAGCGAGCCATCGAGATAGCTGGAAGTATAAAGCTGCAAGTACGACGCCGTCGTGGAAACATCCAGCACCCGTCCGCTCGCCCGATGCGCCAGGCGCGCGGCGAGTGCCAGTTCCTGACCGACGCCGGCATCTCTGCGGATCAGATACAATTCGCCGTGGTTCTTCTCGAGAGGCAGGATGGCTTCACCGAGACGCCGTGGTTCGCGTAAATCATTGGCCTTTCCCGCGACGGATTCAAGCCTGCCCAGAAGTGTGTGCCGCTCATCGCTGGGAACCAGCTCGTCCGAGAAGATCTGGAGTTCATGATCGGCGATGGAGCCGGCCCCTTCTCCTGCCAGGTTGAAGTACAAGTGATTGGTGAGGTTCACCGGAGTAGGCCGGTCTGTTGCCGCCTCCGTCTCGATGAGGAATGTGTTGTCTCTGGTGATGGAATAGGTGACGCTCACATCCATATTTCCAGGGTAGCCGTCTTCGCCATTCGGGCTGCGATAGCTCAGCCGCAGCGAGGGTTCTCCGCCGGCGCGATCGACAGGCGTCGCCGTCCAAATCCTCTTATCGAACCCTTTGATTCCGCCGTGAAGATGGTTGGGCGGATCGTTGCGCGCCAGCGCGAATGTCTTTCCGTCGAGCTTGAAGCAAGCGCCAGTGATACGGCCAGCGACCCGGCCCGTGATAGCGCCGAAATAGGGGTGGCCCGCCAGGTAAGATTCCAGATCGTTGAAGCCCAGCACAACGTCATCCAGCTTTCCATTGAGGTTTGGCGCCAGCAGCCTCCTCACGATGCCCCCGTAGGTGATGATTTCGAGCACGAGGCCGCCCGGTCCTGAGAGCGTCCAGGACTCGACGGATTCTCCACTGGGAAGAAAACCAAACGTTCGTGAAGCTAGGGCAGGGGCCATGGGTCAGCGGGTGACTCTCGATTACATTAAGAGACCTGCGAAATGATGTCTTCTCAAGAAGCGCTAAAGAGTTATCGAAACTTGCCCAAAAGTGGACCAACCTCATTCCCGGCGTTCGGTTCGATTCTGCATGAAGGTCTGCTCTAGCCCGGCTTGCGGCGGCTTTCGTGTCTCTGGCGATTGACAACGAACTGCAGCAGGTAAAAGAAGACGAGGATGTTGGCCGCGAGCAGGGCGAAGCGGATAGGCGTCTGGCGGCGGAAGATCTCGAAGATCTCCCAGGGCAGGAACGAGGCGGTGATGATGAGGGTGAGGTATTCGCCCCAGGCCTTTTCAAGATAGAGGCCGAGGCCTTCGGCGGCGCTGAGGGCGCCGTAGGTGAAGGCAACCAGGCCGATGCGGCGCAACTCGGGATCGCGGACAAGAGCGGCTTTGTCGAGGATGAAATCGACGAGGCGGGATTCGGGGTTGAAGCGGAGATGGCGGGCCAGCTCCGCGACCAGGTCGCCGACGTCCTTATGCAGCAGATGGTGGGCGCCCATGCCGATGAGGAGAAAAAGCATCGCCTGCATCAGCTTGTAGGCCGCAATGAGCATGAGCCATTTGTTGTGCTGGCTTTGCCAGCGAAGGATTTTTGACGGGAAGCGGCTCATGGTCCTTTGGGGGAACGGGATCAAACTGTGTGACTGTTCTCAGGTTAAATGATGGGCCGGGGTTAGAGCGAACGCGCGCCCTGTCAAGGCCGGTTTCGAGAGGGCGGAGGCAGCGGGCTGCACCACGTTTTACCGTGGAGAGGCCCTGAAAGGTACGATCGAATGCATGATCGAGCATTTCGAAGCAAGCCAGTGGGTGCCGTACCCGGTGGAGCTGGTATTCGCATTCTTTGCCAATCCGGCGAATCTTCCCCACCTGATGCCGACGCCGCTGGAAACGCGGATCGAGGACGCGCGTATTGTGCCGCCTCCGCCGCGGCCGTTGCCTGCCGATGCGTCGCGGCGCTTCAAGAGTGTGGCCGCGGGCACGGGTTCGGAGATCATGATCAGTTTTTATCCCATCCCCTGGGTCCCGCGGCGCATCAGTTGGCAGGTGGTCATCGTTGAATTCGAGTGGAACAGCCATTTCGTCGACGCGCACGTGCGGGGGCCGTTCACTGCATTCCAGCATCGCCATGGGATTGAGGCGCAGTTCCGCGATGGCGCGGAGGGGACACTTGTGAGCGATGCGGTGGAGTACGAGCTGCCGTATGGACTCATCGGGCGCATCGGCGCGGTGATGGTGCGCAGGCAACTGAGGCGGGCCTTTGTGTACAGGCAAAAGCGTCTGCCGGAGATTCTGGCTGTGACGGCAAAGCAGGCGGTGAAGCGGAAAGGCAAGGACTAGGGAACCGGGACCAGGGACTATGCGGCATCAATATTATTCACAGCCCCTGCCGCGGTCCATACGAATCGGGAAAAGTAATGCAGGCGCGAATTTTACTTATCAGGTGCTGACGGAACTTCGAGAGCGGCGCGGTCCCAGTGGGCGCAGTTGGCGGCTGCTTCGTAGGTGGTTTGCAGGAACTGGAGCAAGCCCGCATCGGGATCGGGCGACTGGCGCATGGCTTCATAGGGCAGCACGAACTCGCCGAAGTCTGGATTGAACGAGGCGATAGCGGGCGCGATGGCATAAGTGCTGTAGCCGGGCGGCTCGGGATAGGCGTAGCTGTAAAAGAAGGGCTCGATGCCGGGAGCGCCGGGCCAGAATCCGCAACTGCTCACTTCGTGCGAATAAGCGTCGCGGGTGACGCGGTCGGGCAGTCCGGGCATGCTGGGATGCGGAGGCGCGGTGCGGCCGGAGAAACGCGTGCAGGCCAGGTCGAGCGCGCCCCAGAAAAGATGGATGGGACTGACCTTGCCCTGAAAACGCGAGCGGAAGAGGGTGAAGACCCGCGTGCTTTGCAGCAGAATGCGCCAGTAGCGCCTCACAAACTCAGGGTCGTAACTCTGGTGCACGGAGTCCTCGGGAAACGGGATAGGCTGAGCGATTTCGCACGGTGTGGGCCAGATGCGCACCGGACAACCGATGGTTCCGAGAGCTGACATGAATTCGCGGTAGAAAACGGCGACGGTCATGGGCCGCAGAGCGACGGTCGCGCGCGCGCAGTCACCGGTTTCGAGCAGGAGAACGTGGTCCACAAAATCGAAGTCGATCTGCAGCATCAGCGCGCCATAGGGCATGGGCGTGGTGGTGAGCCCGCGAATGGTGAGGTAGAGCGTCACGTTCCAGCAATGGTTGATGGGCGGCGTGAGCGCGAGCCGGACTTTGCCGATGATTTGCGTCCAGAGCTGCAGAGTGGCGCAGGTTTCGCTCCACGCCGACTGGGGCAGCGACGGCCATAGATCCGAGGGACGGGTTGACGCGGAATCAGTCAGCAGCATAGGTCCTCGCAGCGTTCATCCTATTTTGTCAGCGCAGTTGGTGTGAGGGCAATCGGAATCTCGAAACCTGACCTTGCGATCGTCTTAGTTTGCTTGTTGCGGAACTGCCTATGCAATGGTTTGCCGCGTCGATTTCAATTTTCGGTGGGGATTCTGGCCGCATCGTCGACGACCACGACCGGCACATCTGCTTTTTGGCTTTCGATTCCGAGGCCCAATTGGTCTTCGAGAGCTCTCTTCCACGCAGTAAAGGCGTCCGTACCCAACTCAGGATGCATGTCGACGCTGAAGTCGAAGATGCCATCGAGGCCGGTCTTGTCGAGAACCAGAATCGGCGGGCCGCCGGCCTTTACGGGAACGCCGGGATGCTCGGCAGCCGGGATCGAGAACTGTACGGCAAGCAGATCGGCGAACTGGCGCATGCTGCCGCGGAAGTGAAATCCAGAAGCCGGGTTGACCGGTTGCGCCTCGGCAACCGCGCGAATTTTAGGGCCGGCCTTGGCGGCCACCAACGCGTACACATACATCTCCCTCGTTTCGGCGTGGGCGGTTACCTTGAAGCGTTCGGCGAGAAGGCTCTTGAGCATGGCGCGCATCTGCTCTCTCGTAGTTCCTTCGGCTGTGCGCGCACCGATGTCATATTCATTCTGGCCCATCCAGCCGGGCCCAACAACCTGGTTGAGCTGCACGTTCCAGCCTTCCGAGATGAGGCGCTTCAGCGTGATGTTGGTGGCGTTGAAGCCTGCGACCGTGAATGCGATTTGATTGTTGTAGTCCGGACCGAGGGTGAGGTGGCTCGGCCTGACCGACGCCACATCGAACGCCGGCGTTTTTGCTTGAGAGCAGGCCAAGGTCATCGAGATCGAAAGCGCGAGAATGGGGATAAGCCGCGGCGTGCGCATGGCATTGAGAATAGACGCGTGAGATCGAATCGGCAATGTCAATCTGTGGCCTGAAGCAGTGGCTAAAAGCGCAGAGGGCCGACGATCAATACATGGCCTTTGGCACGACCTCTGGCGTACATTTGCTTGAAGGGCTTGAGACTCGGACGCTAGGATACAGTGAAGGTGCGGGACGCACGGAAGGCGCTGGTTCCGACCGAAGGAGGACGGATGCGGATGGTTGCTTTGGTGGCCGGCGTTGCCTGCATTTTTATTGTGCTGATGGATGCCTTCCAGACCATCATTCTGCCGCGCCGCGCCACGGGCCGCTTTCGCCTTACCAGGATTTTCTACGTTGTGACCTGGAAGCCGTGGGCCAGTGTCGCCAAGCGGTTGGGAAATCTGCGCAAGCGGGAGACGGCGTTCAGCTACTACGGACCGCTGTCGCTGATTCTGCTACTGATGGTATGGGCGGGGGGGATGGTGGTGGGTTTCGCGCTCATCTTTTATGCTCTCGGCAGCCCGCTCAACGACGCGGTGCGGCAATCGCCGATTCGATCGGACCTTTATGTGAGCGGCACCACGATTTTTACGCTGGGACTGGGAGACGTGACGCCGCAGAGCGAGCTGACCCGCGCGATCGTTGTGCTTGAAGCCGGGACCGGATTGGGTTTTCTGGCCGTGGTGATGGGCTATTTCCCGGTTCTTTACGGCGCATTTTCTCGCCGCGAGGTGAGCATTTCGCTGCTGGATGCGCGGGCCGGATCGCCGCCCACCGCGGCCGAGCTGATGCGCCGCCATTCGTATGAAGGAGCCGAGGAAGCGCTCTCGATCCTGCTGCTCGAGTGGGAGCGGTGGTCGGCGGAGTTGCTCGAAAGCCACATCTCCTACCCGCAGCTCTGCTACTTTCGATCGCAACACGCGAATCAAAGCTGGATCAGCGCGCTGACGGCGATTCTTGATACCTCGGCGCTTCTGATTGCCGGCGTGAGGGGTCACGAAGCGCGCCAGGCGCAATTGACCTTTGCGATGGCCCGCCATGCCATGGTGGATTTGTCGCAGATTTTTTCGCTCAAGCCGATTGAGGATGGGACGGACCGTCTGCCGGCGGAGCGCTACGAGCAACTGTATCAACTGCTGTGCGCAAGCGGCGTGAGCGTGTGCCGCGACGGCAAATCCTTTGACAGACTGCGCGACATGCGCGCGCTTTACGAGGGCTACGCCAAGACGCTGAGCGCATATCTTTTCATGCCGCTGCCGCCGTGGATGGCGGACCAGCCCCACAAGGACAACTGGCAGACGGTGGCAAAAGTGCGCGCCCAAACCGAGGCGGCTGACACGGCTTCCGACGCGCAATCGCCGGCCGATCGCGTGGCGCGAACCATCGCCGGGCTGGCCGACAGTCATCACGATTTTTAGATCGGCTCCAGAGACGAACGTTCATGTAAGCTTCAATGGGCGAAGGGCAGCAACGGATCCAAAGAGCAACCGCAGGTCCTTCGACTGCGCCTCTCGCGATGAAGCTGCGAGCCGCTTCGCTCAGGATGACAACTCGTCATTATTGCTCAATCGCGCTCCAGATACCAGGGAATGTTGATGACCACGATGCGCCGATTGCCGCGCACCAGCAGCACCACTTTCAGCAGATCGCCGCGGCGGTTGTGGAGCAGGTTCTCCCACCAGTGGCGCACCACCAGCTCGGGAACCAGTACGCAGACCTTTTTGTAGTCGGTCTCGCGCTCGACCGAGAGCACGTAATCGACGACCGGCGCGAGGATGTAGCGAAACTGCGAGGGGAGCCTGACGAGCTGAGGCACACACTTGCCTGCGTTGCGCAGCGGAGCGGCGATGTCGCACTCCCACTGATCGCAAAAGGGGTCGGGCCCTTCGGTGGTGACCACGTGGACGCAGCGTATGTCGTTGGACATGGAGAGCGCGAAGGAGAGCGCCTTCTCTGAGATGCGGCTCCAGCGGTCGATGGGCAGGACGACGACGGGCTCGGCGATTTCGGCGGGAACGATGGGGCGGTCGAGATCGGTTTCGCGCGCGACCTCGCGATAGTGGCTATGGACGCTGCGCATGAGGACGATCATGACCACGATGAGCAAAGCCGTGATCCACGCGCCCTGGGCAAACTTGGCCACCAGCACCACCAGGGCGGTTAGGCCGGTGGCCACCGCGCCGAAACCGTTGACGCACATGCGCAGACGGGCATTGCCCTGGCGCTTCCAGTGCATCACCATGCCGGCCTGGGAAAGCGTGAAGGCCATGAATGCGCCGATGGCGAAAAGCGGGATGAGCCGGTCAGTAACGCCGCCGAAGAAGATAAGCAGCAGCGCGGTGAGCGCCACCAGAACGTAGATTCCCCAGGAGTAGAGCAGGCGGCGTCCGCGCAGCAGAAAAACATGGGGCATGTAGTTGTCGAGAGCGATGGCGCGGGTGAGGCGGGGAAAGTCAGCGAACGCGGTGTTGGCCGAGAGCGCGAGGACCACGAGCACGGAGCCGATGGTGACATAGTAGAACCAGCCGTGGCCGAGGACCGCGCGGGTGAGCATGGAAAGAACGCTCTCGTAGCCGGGGCCGTCAGGATTGGTGGCGGCGATGCCGTAAGCGCGGCAGAGCAGCGCGATGCCGGCCAGAAGCACAGCCAGCAGCACAATGATGATGGTGAGGGTGATCTTGGCGTTTTTGCGGGTGTCGTCGCGGAAAGCCATGACGCCGTTGCTGACCGCCTCAACGCCTGTCATGGCGGTGCAGCCGGAGGCAAACACCTTGAGCAGCAGCCAGAGACTGACGGCGGTTGTGGCCGCGGGCAACGTGGGCAAGGGGGTGACGGGATGCGGATGTCCCGAGCCGGTGAGCACATGCCAGGCGCCAACGGCGATGACGATGAGCAGCGTGCCGGTGAAAAGATACGTGGGAATCATGAAGACCACGCCGGTGTCGTGCACGCCTCGCATGTTGACGATGGTGAGAATGAGGAGCACGAGCAGGCATAGCCCAAGCGTGTGCGGCTGCAAGCTGGGCGCGGCGGAGATGAGCGCGCCGACGCCCGCGGAGATGCCGACGGCCGCAGTAAGAACATAGTCGATCATGAGGGCCGCGGCGGCCAGCAGTCCCGCGCCCTCGCCGAGATTCTGGCTGGCCACGGTGTAAGAACCGCCGCCCTGCGGATAAGCCTCAATGGTTTGGCGGTAGCTGAAGTAGACGATGACCAGCAGGGCGACAATGGCGGAGCTGACGGGCACGATATAGTGCACGCCCATGATCCCCAGCGGGATGAGCAGCGTGAGAGCCGCTTCAGGGCCGTACGCGGCGGAGCTGAGAGCATCGAGGCCGAAAACGGGAATGCCGGCGACCGGGCCGATGTGCTCGGCACGCTCCTCGCTGGTGGCCAATGGTCGGCCAAAGAGAAAATTGAGTGCGTTGCTGGATAAAGCCATGTGGGTTTTGTCCGCCGGCCATTAAATGAAAGCGGGAAAGGGCCGTCGAAGGCATTGTCTCATGAAGACGAAACAGGGCGTCCTTGGTCAACCCGCCAGTTTCACCAGGCGAATCTTGGACGCAGTCCGCGGCGGACCACACGCGCGTGGCTCACGCGTCTCCCGCACGTCCGCAGCAACCGCGCCGGGCAGCCGGCATCTTCAAATCAGGTCGGTCCGCCCCGATAGGCCCAGTTCCTTCACAATCTTGCCCACGTCCTGCGAAAGGTCGCGGCGCACAATCAAGAGCGCATCTTCGGTGTCCACAACCACCAGGTTCTCCACACCCACCAGCGCGACAAATTTCTTGGGACTGAAGACGTAATTGTCCGTAGCTTCAATGGCCATGTGTCCGCCCGCATCCGCCACATTGCCCTCGGCGTCGCCGCGCAACCGGGTCTCAAGCTGGTACTCGTAGAGCGACGCCCACGAGCCCAGGTCGTTCCAGCTGAACTCCGTCGGCAGGCAGTGCAGGTTCGACAGATGCTCTCCCTTGGCTGAGCGGGGTTCCAGCACCGCGTAGTCCACCGAGATGTTTTCGCACTTGGGATAGAGAGCGCGAAACACCTCCTCGAACTGCGGAGTGCCGTAGGCGCCGGCGATGCTCTCCAGTAGTGGCGCCGTCTCCGGCAGGTGCTCGCGCACCGCGTCGGCCAGCGTGCGCGCCGACCACAGAAACATGCCCGAGTTCCAGTAGTAATTTCCTGCGGCCACAAACTCCTGGGCGCGGTTCAGATTGGGCTTCTCAATAAACCGCCGCACGTGCAGCGCCGTCTCGTCCTTGGTCCAGTCGCCCGTCTCGATGTACCCGTAGCCGGTCTCCGGCCGCGACGGCTCAATGCCCAGCACCACCATGTTCTCCCCCGCGGCGGCCAGGGCAATGCTTTTTTGCAGCGCCTTCAGAAAGCGCGGCTCGTCGGCGATCACGTGATCCGATGGAAAAATGCCCAGCACCGCGCTGGGGTTTTCCCGTTCAATCAGAAACGCCGCCAGTCCGCAGGCCGGCGCCGTATTGCGCGCCACCGGCTCCTGCACAATGTGTTCCGCGAGCAGCCCTGGCAATTGGTCGGCGATCTCCTGGGCAAGATACTCGTTGGTGATAACCCACGTTTTCTCCAGCCCCGCAAGGGGCTTCAGCCGCTCCACAGTCTGCTGAATCATGGAGCGTTCGCCGTCCAACGCCAACACTTGTTTGGCGCGCGCGCGACGGGAGCGGGGCCAGAAGCGTGTACCGCTTCCTCCGGCCAGAATCACAGGGCGAAAATCAATAGGCTTCGACATCGAAAGCACATCCTACCGGACCGGCACTAGGTTTGCACAGTGATAAATTGCACATTATGCAGCAGAAAAGCCCCGCCGGCATCGCAAGCGGGGCTAAATTGCATTTGCACCCCAAAATCGGGGTTTCCTGGCTGGACTCTCGGCCGTCTTTCTTACTTCAATCCGGTCAGAAATTCGCCCATGCGCCGCGTCCCTTCGTCGATGTTCTGCTTGGTCACCGGGTAGCTGATGCGCACATGTTCGGCGGTGCCAAACGCCTCGCCCGGCACCGTCACCACGTGGGCCTCGTGCAGCAGCCGGGTAGCCAGTTCCGTGGCCGTCCGGATCCCGCCCTTCCCCAGGTAGGCTGACACGTTGGGGTACACGTAAAATGCGCCCTCGGGCTTGGTGCAGGTCACCCCGGGAATCGCTCTCAGCCTGGTCAGCATGTAGTCCCGCAGGTCGATGAATTCGGCGCGAAACTCGCTCACGCATTCCTGCGATCCCGTCAGTGCGGCGATAGCCGCCTTCTGCACAAAGCTGGTCGCGTTCGACGTGGACTGCGATTGCAGCTTGCTCAAATTGGCCACCACCGGCTTCGCCGCCAGCGCAAATCCGGCCCGCCAGCCCGTCATCGCATAGGTCTTTGACAGCGACCCCAGAACCACGATGTGCTCCTTGGCCCAGGTGAACGAACCGCCAGAAACCGGCTTGCCCGCGTAGTTCAGGTACACGTAGCACTCGTCAAGTAGCAGGTAGATGCCCCGGTTGTGGGCCAGGTGCACAATCCGCTCCAGGTCCTCGGCTGAAACCACTGAGCCGGCCGGGTTCGACGGCGAGTTCAGAATAATCGCCTTCGTCCGCGGCGTCACGGCCTTCTCAATGGCGTCTGCCGTGATGCGAAAGCTCTCCGCCTCGCTGGTCTCCAGAAATACCACCTTGCCCCCGGCATACTGGATGATGTCTTTGAAGCTCACCCAGTAGGGAACCGGCAAAATCACCTCATCGCCGTGGTCCACCAGCACCTGGATGGTATTGAACAGCGCCAGCTTGCCACCTGTGGTAAAAATCGCCTCGTCGATGCCGTAGTCCGAGGCAAAGTCGCACGCATGGCGCTCCACAATGGCTTTGCGCACGTCCGGGATGCCCGGAACCACGGTATACCGAGTGAAGTTGGCGTCGAGGGCCGCAATGGCCGCGTCCTTGATGTGGCGCGGAGTTGAGAAATGGGGCTCGCCGGCCCCAAAATCCACCAGGTTGGCGCCCTGTGCGCGCAGTTTGGCAGCCTCGGCGGCCACAGCCATGGTCGCGGAGACCTCGATCCGACCAATTCGGTCGGCAAATACTTTAGCAGGAGCTGAAATTGTCATAGCAGTTACTATCTTTACAGATTTTGACTGCAGCGCAAAATCCGCCCGCCGCCCCACGCAGAAATCCAATCAAAAGAGACTCTGTCGCCCTGAGCATCCCGACTCGCCTGGGCAAGTTAGGTCCGCACAGGCCATTTCTCTCGATCGGGCAGCTTTGAACGGTACGGGCTTCAGCCCGCACGTTAGCGACCCACGTTTTGAAAGGTGCGGGCTTCAGCCCGTACGTTAAAGACCCGATTGAGACGCGGGCTTTAGCCCCTGAGGGACGTTTCTCTTGAGACCGCCACTGATTAGATAGGCTATTCAGTCTGTCATCAGGGGCGAGCAAAGCGAATCAAAGGCTCCGTGGCTGCCTTTTAGCCCCTGACCCGGCACCACCTCACCTCGCCAAAGAGCTCGCTTGTTCCGTCGCTCCCTGCGGTTCAGGAACCCTGATTCCCGGGGTCCGCCGCCTCCAGTTCCGTAACTTCCTCTTTCTCCGCATCCGCCCGAACCTCCGGCTCGCTTTCTCCATCATCGGCGCGCTCAAACTGCGCCACCACCCACGCCCAATACCCGAGAAGCGTCTTCTGGCAAGCCACTTCGGCCCGCCATGGGGGCATTCTGAAAACAGGATGTTCGCCCCATTCGCCGTCCGCGGCCAACACGTCATATTTTTCCTGCAGTTGTTCGGCGTCGAGCGCCTGGTCGATCACCATATCGGCGGATGAGGGAATCTCAGAGGAAGGGGGCATAGCACTCCAGACGCCGGTCGCCGCGCCGATCACCCGATCGTTCCGCGGTCGAAAGACCGGCCAGATACAGGCAACAATCTACACCGTTCCTTGTTCAGGGGGCAACCGGAGGGCCCAGCTCTCGATCCATCCGAGGCGCAGATCAGGAGCCGTGATTGATCCTCGCCCGCAGCCGCTTCAGCACGTTCGGCGGCACCAGCCCGCTCACGTCGCCCCCGAAGCTGAAAACCTCTTTCACCATCCGCGAGCTCACAAACGAGTAGCGTCCCGCCGGCTGCAAAAACACCGTCTCAATCTCCGGCGCCAACCGCCGGTTCATCAGCGCCATCTGGAACTCATGTTCGTAGTCGCTGATGGCGCGGATGCCGCGCAACACCGCCGTGGCTCCCTGCTGCCGCGCAAACTCCACCATCAGCCCGTCAAACGTGGCCACCGACACGTTGCCCAGCGAACTGGTCGCCTCTTCCAGCATCTCCACCCGCTCCTCCACCGTAAACAGCGGATTCTTGACCGGGTTCACGAGGATGGCGACCGAGAGGTGGTTGAACAGCTTTGCGCCGCGCGTAATCAAATCCACGTGACCGTTGGTCAACGGGTCAAAGGTGCCGGGATAAAGGGCATTTACGCTCATCGGGGCTCTGGACAAATTCTAGCAGTGGAGGCCGGCCGCCTCGACAGGAATTGATACACAACCTTGGCCTGCGGGGAGCATCGTCAGATGACCGCCTGCAAGCGAGACTTCCGCGGCGCCATCAAGGACTGCAACTATCGTGCCCAGCACCGTGCAGACCGACACCACCGCAACCCCGCCCCCGGCCGCGCAGTAATTCATCGCAATTCCGCTCCGGACCCGGCGCCCGCCACGGCTTCGCGTCCTCGAGCGTTGCGAGACGTCTGTCCCCGGTTCGCTTTGCACCTAGTTTGACAGATTCCATCGCGGACCAACCTCCGCCCCACCCCATTGAATTCCGGCCAATCCCACCCGACGCACCCGTTGTCCGCGGACATGCGACATTCCCACAGAAACTCAGCCATCCAACCGGTATAAACTTGACAGAAATGGAAACCACGGGTTGCGGTACTGCTATCGTTACGCCTTTTCGGACAGACGGCTCGGTCGATGAGACGGCGCTTTGGGCGCTGGTGAACTGGCAGATCGAGTCAGGCATTGACTTTCTGGTGGCCTGCGGGTCAACCGGCGAGGCCGCCACCCTTGAAGAGGATGAATGGCTCAACACGGTCCGCATCGTGGTGGAAGCCTCCGCGGGCCGCGTCCCGGTCTGGGGAGGCTGCACGCACAACAACACCAAAACCCTGCTCCGCCAGGCTTCGCTGCTCAAGCGCGTGCCCGGGCTATGCGCCGTGCTCTCGGCCAATCCCTACTACAACAAGCCCACGCAGGAGGGCCAGTTCCAGCATTTTCTCGCTCTGGCGCGAGAGGTCTATCCCCTGCCCGTGTGCGTCTACAACGTCCCTGGCCGCACCGGGGTAAACCTTGAGCCGGAGACCGTCGTCCGGCTGGCCGCCGCGGCCAAAAACATCCAGGCCATCAAGGAAGCCGCCGGCAAGCTGACGCAGTTTGCCGAGCTGGCCCACATCCTTCCCCGCGGCTTCAAGATCTTTTCCGGCGACGACAACCTCACTCTCGGGGCCATCAGCGTGGGAGCCCACGGACTCATCAGCGTGGCCTCAAACGAAGCCCCCAGCGAGGTTGCGCAGATGGTGCGCGCCGCACTCAACAATCATTGGGCTGACGCCCGCGAGTTGGAGCGGCGCTTCGCGCCACTTTTTGAAGCCAACTTCTGGGAGTCGAATCCCGGTCCGGTCAAGACCGTGCTTCACCTGATGGGCCGCTGCACCGATCACCTGCGCCTGCCCCTGGTGCCGCCCACCGCGGCTACCCGCGCTCGGCTCGAAAGGCTAGCCGGCGAAATGGGCCTGCTCAAGCATGTGCCCCAGCCGGCGGGCTTGCGCTCCGAGGTTTATTGACCGTTCCAACCCGTTTCTTCGATTCCCTGAAAAGCTTTTTTGAGCGTTTCTCAACTTTTTGCGTCTTTTCACGCAACTTCGGCATCCGCCCGGGGTCTACTATGAACAGCCGCAGGTGAATCTTCTAAATAATCATGCTTGCGGCCGCACGTGAATTTCGGCGATGGCTCCGTACGCGAGCGCGCTCTGTATTGATTGTTTCTCCCTCTCTCTGCCGAAGACCAGTAGACGCCTTGCGGGTTCCCATGCTTATATTCCTCGCGCCGGGTTTACACTTCGGTCGATAGTCGTCAGGCGTCAATACAGGTGAGAGGCAGTTGGCCCTGCCCACTCGGCACTCGCTCTGCATAAGTTGCGGAGCATCGCAGAGAGCGGAGAACCCGATATGTCCCCTAAGTCACACGACAAGCCTTTGAGGCTGGCTCTTCCTTTGCTGACCGCTGCCGTGATCCTGATTTCTGGTTGCGGCAGTGCTTCGACCCTCAACTCCTCAACCCAGTCGGCCACCACCGGTCCGGCATTTGTCGTAGGCACTGACGCTCCCATGGCAAGCGTGACCTCGTTTGCCGTCCAGATTCAGAGCGTTGAATTGACTGACAGCGCCGGCGATACGGCGTCGCTCATCAGCGGCACACCCACCGTCGATTTCGCCCGATTTAACGGCCTGCAGACGCTGCTCGACATGAACGATGTTCCCGCAGGCACCTACACCGGCGTCACCATCAACCTGGGTACGGCAACCCTCGGGTTCCTCAGCACCACCGCCGCGCCGCCCTCCATCACCACTGAAGCTGCAACCCTCACCACTTCCACCGTGAGTCTGACTCTGAATCATCCGCTCACCATCACCACCGCCGGGGCCCCGGTTGGCCTGCGCATGGATTTCGATCTCAAAGATTCCATCCAGGTGGATTCGAACGGCAACATCACCGGCACTGTGGATCCGACCTTTAATGTCCGCACCGTCGCGCGCACCGACGCCGGCGGCTACATCGACGAATTGGTCGCCGGAGTTGTCAGCGTAAATCAGACCGGGCAATCCTTCATCGTGCAGGGTCCCCACGGCGAACAGTTCACCATCAACGTTAGCGGAACCACGGAATGGGACGGCGGCGCCAGCCTGAGCGCTCTGAACACCAGCAGCATCGTGCAGGTCTCTGGAATGCTCGATCCCGCCGCTCAGACCTTCGACGCGGACGAAGTCATGGTACTTTCCGACACTGGCTTCTACGCGGGTGGCCTGGTTACCTATGTAACCCCGGCGACGGGCGCGGCCACCAGCTTCGACCTCTATGTGCGCGGCCTGCTGCCAACCAGCACCGGCGTCCAACTGGGCCAGATTGCACATGTCAATTTGTCCGGCTCCGAGCTTTACTCCATCTACTGGATGCACAATCCATTTACGCAGTTCCTCTTCAACTCCAGCGCCTTGGTGGCTGGCCAGCATGTGGCCGTTGGCGGTCCGGCAACGGGAGCAACCAATCCCGATGCGGTTACGGTCGACCGGGTTACGCTGCGCAACTGGGGCTTTAACGGCACCGTCGTTGCCGGCAGCCAGAGCGCCTCCAACGGCACCATCCAGATGCAGGTCAACGGCTTTGCCGGTGTCCTGATTCCACAGCCGATCACGGTCTACTTTGGACCAGGCTCCGACTTCCGCTTTGGATTGGGCGCATTTACCAACCTGGCCGATGGCACCAACATCCGCGTGGTCGGCTTGCTGCTCAAGAATCCAACCACCGGCAACGTCATACTGCTGGCGCGTCACTGCGACGGCTTTGACCTCACCGACACGGCGACCGCCCTTTTCTAAACAGAACCTGGCGGTTGTTGAAAGCATTCTTGCGCCGGAGCCCCCAATGGCAGGGCTCCGGCGTTTTTTTCTTTATCGGTTCATAACCGGCTCGAAGCAGGCGTCCTTCAAAAAAGATCGGCGATCGGCGGAAAGGTCAACAACAGGCTTAAGCCCAGCAGCACCAGCGCCGCGGTGGTCACGCGGGTCACGGCGACAGTCCGCCTCCGCCAGCGCATCTCCAGAATCACCCACATCAGAATCCACACCGCGATTGCGCAGGTGGTCACGCCTGACAGGGGGCCGGTGGGCTTGTAGAAAACCATCATGTTCTTGAGGCCCGCCCATTTGTCTGCCGCGATGGCCAACAACGCAACCATCAGGCTGCCGATACCGGCCGCCAGAATGGCCGCGGCGCCGGAGCCGTTGGAAGGCTGGGCGGAGTCGTGGCTGGTTGAAGCCGTCTTTGCATTCATGGCTGCTCTCCATGCATCAGTTGGATCGTCCCGCCGCCCTCGACCGGCGCGTGCTTGTCAAGCATCGCGCCGAAAAATCCCGCAATGCCCGCGGCAACAAAGGAAATCAGCACAAAGCTGAGCACCGCGGAGCGGAGCTCGGGATGCCGCCTCAGATTGCGCCCATATTTCATGAACACAGCCGCAGCCATGGTGATCGCGATGGGCGCCAGCCACGCCACATGCTCCTTCCACTCCATGCCGATCGAATGCCATCCGATCGTCGCCGGGCTGCCCATCAGCAGGCGCTGCGGAAAGCCCGCCAAATCCGCGGTTCCCGGCGGCGGAACCGCCCGGTACCACGGGTAAATGATGTAGGCGCCGGTCAGCACCGCAAACCACGCCAGCGCGATCATCCCCAGCAGATAAGCGCGCAGAAAGGCGTCGTCTTTCGCCGTGGGCGGCGTCTCGGCCGCGGGCGAGTAGTGCCGGCCGAGTTCCACGATTGCCCCCATGCAGGCCAACAAATAGAGCGCGCCAAAGCCCATGCCGTGAATCATGGTCAGCAAACCTCGCACCGTAATTTCCATTCCCTCACCTCGTGTTTCGTCGAATCTCGATTGCATTTGTCGTGCGGAGTGGACTCGGGCGGCCTAGAAACCGCTTTTGAAAACCTGCGCCGGAAACATTCCATTCCGCGCCGCTTTCTGGTCGTCTTTTCCCCACGTCCAGTACATGCCCACGTAGGCGTAGTTCTCGGTTTGTCCCGCGACTGAGTGCCCGTAAGCAAAAAGAAACTGTTCGCCGGGATGGTTTTTGAAGTGATAGTACCCGCCCAGGTCGATCATGGTTGACGATTCGGTCTGCGCCGCGGCAAATCCTTCGCTCCCGTGGGCAAAAACCTCGGCTCCCAGTTCAAGCCTCTCGTTCAGCACCTTCTTCACCAGAAAACCGGCGTAAGGAAAGTTGCGATAACCGGTCTGCGGCACCACCTGGTATCCCCCACCCCCGTCAAAGAGCCATTTCCCGCTGTTCTTCTGCAACCAGATGGGCAGCTTGTACCAGACCTTGCCCACCCCAAGCCCTTTCGCAAAACTTCCGGTCGGCATCTCGAACATCGTGAAAGAGCCGATCTGGGGAACGTGTTTGCTCTCCTTGATAAAGGCGATCTTCGCGCCCAGCTCCACGTCCGTCAACCCAAAAGCGCTAGGCCCGGAGCCACCCGGCAGATAGACAGGATTATTCGACGGCGCCACCTCGCCCCAAGGCAGAATGGCGTGAATCTGCACCCGCGGAATGGCGCCCCAATTAAACTCGAAGGCCGGGCCGGTGGAGTCAATCTCTGCAGTAGTACCGTCCACGCCGCCAAAAATGTATAACTCGTAGTGATGCAGATCTACCGGAACCGGATCGTCGGTCTGGTACGGCGGTCCCTGCGCGCACAGTCCTATGGCGCACAGCACAAGACAGAAAACCGGCAGCAGCCTCAGCAAGCGGCGACCCACCTTCTTTGACGATTCATTCTCAGCCGGAAGGAAGTGCATGTTGGGGAAGATCCGTCTACTGCACACTTTATATCGAATATCGATACTAGGCAAGGCGAAATTGTTCTGACAGAGCTATATTAAATTCTGTGACGAATCAAGGCCGGGAGCTCTTTTACGGGCTCATTCGCATTCACGTGCTCGTCCATGCCGCGCACGAACCCATCTTCGGGCTGGCGATGATGGAAGAACTTGCGCATCATGGTTATCGGATCGGCCCCGGCACTCTCTACCCGCTGCTCCACGGTTTGGAGCGCGCCGGCCTGCTCAAGTCCGCCCTCAGCAAGGTGCAAGGGCGTCGGCGCCGGTTATACAAAATTACAGTTGCGGGCAAAAAGGCTCTCGGCAAAGCCACGAAGAAGGTCGATGAGCTGCACCGCGAACTTCACCAGGACCATCCGCGCAAAATCACCTGAGCGCCCGTGAATAACAGGCTCCCGGCTCGATGCGGATCATCCCGCTCGCATGCGGAGCATTCCTGCCGAACGGTCCTCTTACCTCCGCAATTTTCATCCGGCCTTAACCGGCGATCTGTTTCTTCACCAGTTCGCTGACCGCGCGCCCCTCAGCCCGCAAGCCCGCAGCCTGCAACTTGGCCTGCACCGCCTTCATGACCAGGCCCATCTCTTTCGGCGTAGGCTTCTGGCCCAGCGTGGCCGCCACTTCGCCCACCGCTTCGGCTACCAGCGCGTCCAGCCCGGCCTCATCCAGCGCCTTGGGCAGGAACTCCTCGATCACCACAATCTCGGCGGCCTCAATGGCCGCCAGCTCCGGCCGGTTGCCCTTGGTGAACTGCTCAATCGAGTCCCGCCGCTGCTTGATCATGGTGGCCAGCACCTGCTCTGACTCCGCCTGCGTCAGCGGCGCGCGTTTCTCGATCGCCTTGTTCTTCACCGCGTTCTTGATCAGCCGCAGCGTTCCCGTACGCACGCTATCGTGGGCCTTCATGGCCGCAACCACCTGTTCGCTCACCTGAGCTTCGAGTGCGCCCGCATCGATCATAAGCACCTTCCTAAAACTTCAATCTTAAATGAGCCCCACGTCTCGCCGAGCCTCGTCCCCGCTTTCGCCGGGGTTGCCTGGCGCGGCACCCCGTTTGCAGATTCGTTTTTGCATCGCCAATCTCAATTTCGCTCACATACCGCCCACCGAGGAACTTCCGTCTTCACACCGCATTTATAAGAGTGAGGTGAAAAGCGATGAGGCACATCTTAAAGACGATCGCGCTATTGGGAATCGCAGTCATCAGCGCGCCGGTCTTTGGCGCCGATCAAGCCCGCCCCGGCACGGTGAACTATATCGAAGGGGCGGCATTTCTACAAGGAAAGCAGTTGAATCCACACGATGTTGGAAGCCTTGAGATGGCTCCCGGCCAGGTGCTCCGAACGGGCGCCGGCAAGACCGAAATTCTGCTCAATCCGGGTGTGTATCTGCGCGTAGACGACCACAGTGCGGTGAAGATGATCTCGCCCGACATCACCCCGACCCAGGTTGAGCTCGACCGTGGCCGAGCAGCCGTCGAGGTCGATCAGATCTTCCCCCAGAACGATCTTGAAGTCACCAATGGCGGCGTAACCACCCATCTGGCCAAAACAGGCTACTACGAGTTCGATGCCAACCGGCCCACCGCATTGGTCTTCAAAGGCGAGGCCGTGGTGGACGAAGGCGATGGCAGATACCGGACTCTGAAAGCGCATCACGAGATGGCGCTGGTTGAGGGCGTGCGCGCAAAGCCCTTCAGCTTCAATGAACAGGATGCCGAGGACGGCCTCTATCGGTGGAGCAGCCTGCGCTCACAGTATCTGGCCGAGGCCAACTACCAGATCGCCGGGGGCTACGCGGGCGTACCCGGGTTCTATCCCGGCTGGTATTGGGATCCGTATATGTGGGATTACACGTTCATCGGCGCCGGCCCCTTCTGGAGCCCATTCGGACTCGGCTTCTATCCGCCCTGGTGGGGTGGCTTCTATGGGGCCGGCTTCTACGGCGGCTTCCGTGGCGGCGGCTTCCATGGCGGCGGCTTCCACGGTGATGGTGGTGGACGGCGCTAACCAGCTCGTCCGTTTCCGCACAGGCGTAGTCCGCCTGAGCCCTTCGACCCCCGAGAGAGCGCGGATCAAGAACTCCGCGCTCCCTCCCGCACCACCCGCAATTCTGGGGTATCAGTCATTTTGGCGATCCATTCCCTCCGCAGCGAAATCCCGTCCCCTTCAAAATAGTTTCAAACTGACCCAATCCCCGACTTCGCCCGCCGCTGACCGCTTGCCTGCTTCATTCCCCTCATAAATCCTTCAATAAAATAAAGTTAAATAGGAATTCTAACCCACTTCTTCGAACTGCCCAAGCCACCAGACCTCCGGCTCTCAGCCAAATCCCTCAAAGATATGCACAACTTTGAAAGCAAAACAGACCACATAAACCACAAAACTGTGTATTCTGTGATTGCAATCATCATTTGCTGACCGGCGCTGGAATTCGCTCTCAACCAGTCTCGGCCCTGAAACGAGGAGATACATGATTCGCAAGACGCGCTTGTTCACCCCCGGCCCGACCCCCCTGCTGCCTGCCGCCCAGTTTGCCATGGCCGCCGCTGACATTCACCACCGCACGCCCGAGTTTCGCGCCCTGTTCACCAAGGTTCTGGCTCAGTTAAAGGTCTTTGTCGGCACCAAAAACGATGTGCTGCTGCTCTCGTCCTCAGGCACCGGCGCCATGGAAGCCTCCGTCTCGAATCTCACCTCGCCCGGCGACCGCGTGCTGGTGCTCACCGCTGGGAAATTTGGCGAGCGCTGGACCGGCCTGGCCAAGGCCTTCGGCTGCGAAGTGGATGTGCTCTCCGCGCCCTACGGCGAGACTTTTGATCTGGCCGAAATCAAAAAAGCCATCAAGCCCGAGCATCGCGTGGTCTACATGCAGGCCACGGAGACCTCGACCGCGGTGCGGCACGACGTCGAGGCGATCGCGAAGCTGGTCACGGCCACCGACGCGCTGCTGGTGGTAGACGCCATCACCGGCCTCGGCACCACGCACTTCGACGTCGACGGCTGGGGCATCGACGTGCTCATCGGCGGATCGCAGAAGGCGGTCATGATTCCTCCGGGTCTTGCCTATCTCAGCGTGAGCGAGCGCGCCTGGGCGGCCATGGAGAAGTCGAAAAATCCGCGCTACTACTTCGACTTGCGCAAGGAGCGCAAGAATGCCGCCAAGGGCGAGAGCGCGTACACGCCGGCCGTGGCGCTAATCGCCGGTCTCGGCGCGGCGCTCGACTACATTGCCGGCCAGGCGGGCGGCGATCTCGAGAAGGGCCGCATCGCGCTCATTGACAATGCGCAGGTCAACGCCGAGGCCACGCGCGCCGGCCTCGTTTCGCTTGGCTTCAAGCTGTTTGCGCCCACGGCTCCCGCAGCCGCGGCTACGGCAGTTGCCGTACCGGAGGGCATGAACTCGGGCGATGTGGTCAAGGCGCTCAAAGCCCGTTTCGCTCTGGTCACCGCCAACGGGCAAGGAGAGATGCAAGGCAAGATCTTCCGCGTCGCGCACCTCGGCTTCTTCGACTACCTCGATACGGTAGCCTTCCTCGGCGCCATGGAGCACATCGCGAAAGACGTCCTCGGCTTGCCGGTCGTCTATGGCCAGGCAGTCGCCGCCGCGCAACAGGTCTACGCAAAAGCCAGCAAACAGTGATCGGCGATCAGTGATCAGCAACCACTGACCATTGTTCACTGCCCACTGTCCACTGTACTTCGGAGCTCTTATGGCTGAACTAACTTTTGGAGAAAAGCTGCTCATCGCCCGCAGGCAGCTCGACCTCTATCAATACCAAATGGCCGAGCGGCTGGGCGTGCACGCCAACTCCATCACCAAGTACGAGCGCGGCGAAGGCAAGCCGCACGCGTCGGTGGTGCGCATGTTCGATTTGCTCTGCGCGCAGCAGGGCATCCGTTTTGATGAGTATGAAAACCCGCAGAAGAGCAAAGGAGACAAGATGAAGATCGTGCTTGCAGAAAAGGTTTCTCCGGCCACGCTGGCCGTGTTTGCGGCCGAGCCGGAGTTTGAGGTCAAGACGCATGACCAGTTGCCCGAGGGATTGGCTGCCGCTCTCGCCGATGCCGACGCGCTGGTGGTCCGCTCCGCCGTGCAGGTGGACGACGCGCTCATGGAGAAGGCGCCCAAACTGCGCGTCATCGGGCGCGCCGGTGTGGGCGTTGACAACATCGATGCCGAGGCCGCCACCCGCCGCGGCATCGTGGTGATGAACACGCCCGGCGCCAATGCCGTGGCCGTGGCCGAGCTCACCATCGGACTCATGTTGGCGCTGGCCCGCAAGCTGCCCGCCGCCAATGCCTCCATGCACGCCGGCAAATGGGAAAAGAAAAATCTGCAGGGCGCCGAACTGCGCGGCAAGGCGCTGGGTATTCTCGGCCTGGGCCGCGTCGGCCTTGAAGTAGCCAGGCGCGCGCGCGGCTTTGGCCTCGAAATCATCGGCAGCGATCCGTTTGTTTCCGCCGCCGTGGCCCGCGAGGCCGGCATCAAGCTGGTCACGCTCGAGGAACTCATTGCCGGCTCTGACTACCTCACCCTTCACGTGGGATTGACACCCCAAACTACCGGCGTCATCAATGCCAAAACCATCGCGAAGATGAGGAAGGGCGTGCGCATCATCAACTGCGCGCGCGGCGAGCTCATTGAAGACGAGGCGCTCATTGCCGCGCTCAAAAGCGGTCAGGTGGCCGGAGCGGCGCTCGATGTCTTCACCGTGGAACCGCCGAAGGAGTCGCCCTACTTTGCTCTCGACAACGTCATTCTCACCCCCCACGTGGCCGGATCCACCGGCGAAGCGCAGGAAGCTGTGGGCATTCAGATCGCCTGCCAGGTCCGCGACTATCTCAAGCTCGGCGTGGTGCAAAACGCCGTGAACCTGCCCTCGCTCTCCCATGAGGAGTACAAGGTGCTCGCTCCTTATATTGATATGGCCGGACGCCTCGGCGCGTTTCTTGCCCAGGCCGGCAAAACCGGCATCGAGTCCATCGACCTGGTCTATGGAGGCGCGCTCGCCGACGCCAAAACCGACCTGGTGCGCAACGCCGCCATTGCCGGACTGCTGCAGGGGTCTGAGAACGTGAACCGCATCAACGCCGCAGCGGTCGCTGAAGAACGCGGCATCCGCGTCAGCGAACAGAAGTCCGAGACTCATCGCGGCGGCGCGGCCACTGTGCTCACCGTCGAGTTGCACACCGCCAAAGGAACCAGCCGCGCCAGCGCCACTGTAATTCACGGCGAGCAACCCCGGCTGCTCGAGTTCGACGCCATCGATATCGAAACCCCGCTTGAAGGCAACCTGCTGGTCTGCCGCAACCTCGATGTCCCCGGCGTCATCGGCAAAATCGGCACCATCCTCGGCGAGCATGGAGTCAACATCGCCAACTTCGCCCTAGGCCGCGAACGCGCCGGCGCCAAACCCGTCAAGGCGCTAGCTCTCGTGCAGGTGGATGCTCCCGTCTCAGACAAGGTGCTTGAAGCCCTGGGCACGATCGCAGCCCTGCTCGAAGCCCGGCCGGTGAGCCTGCCTCTCGCGGAGTTCTGATCGCTGGCCGAGCCGGCCGGGCCGGCCGCTCGCAAATGAAAAACCACCGCGCGAAGCGGTGGTTTTTCAGTCCCTTGTTGAGAATCTTGAAGAGAAGCAAATCTACGCCCTGCTCAAGTAAGCGCCCTCGCTGGTATCCACGCGAATCTTCTCGCCTTCATTGATGAACGCAGGCACCTGCACCACCAGCCCGGTCTCCGTCTTCGCCGGCTTGGTTACGCTCGACGCCGTCGCCGACTTAAGTCCCGGCTCGGTCTCCACCACTTCAAGCTCCACGGACGAAGGCAGCTCAATGCCCACAGCCTGCCCGTCGTGATAGCTCACCTTGATGCGCAGATTCGCCGTCAGGTACTCTACCGCATCGCCCAGGGTCGAGCCTTTCAGTACAGTCTGCTCAAAGTCCACCGGGTTCATAAAGTAGTAGTCGTCCCCATCGGCGTAAAGGAACTCCATGTCCACTTCGTCCACCACCACCTTTTCAATGGCGTCGGCAGAGCGGAAGCGGTGTTCGAACATGGCGCCGGACTTGAGATTCCGCAGCTTGGCCTGGATAAAGGCGCGCAGGTTGCCGGGCGTGCGGTGTTCCACCTTGAACACCAGATGAAGCTGGTCGTTGTGCTTGATGATCATGCCCGGACGCATTTGTGTGGCGGGAATCGCCATAAAGTTTTAAAGCTCCTTGCTGATTTTGCACGCAGAGTGCAATGAATTCTGGCCTTGGCCCATCTTCCATTGTAGCCCAGAGGTCGCACGGCGAACCGCGCCCGCGCAGGCCACCGCCGGCACTTCTGCCGCTGGCCGCATTTCAGCTATTTTGCCGGCCGCCGCATGCGTCGCCGCCGTCAGATTACCGCCGCTTTCTCCCCGCCCATGTGTTCTGATCGAATGCATGGCAGTGAAGGCAAAGGGCCGCTGGATCTCGATCGCGGGATTGCTGGCGCTCAGCTTCCTGTGGTCGCTCGGCCCGCTCAGGTCCGATCTGTTTCCACATTCGGCTCAGGGGCCCCCGCCGCAATTCGAGAGCGAGGCCGTGCAATTTGCGTTGCTGGCGCTGGTGGCTGGCACCTTCGCTCTGGCTCGCAGAGTCCCGTGGTCACGCGGCCGCGAAATCCGGGTCTGCATCCTCGTCGGCCTGGGCCTGTTCGCCGCGCCGGACATATTGGTCTACGCGGCAGACGGCATCGTTTCTTCGCTCACGCGCGTGGCCCTTTTCTCCCTCACGCCGGTCTTCGCCGTGGTCCTTGAGCCCTATTGGGGAACGGACTCCCGCCCGCCCGCGAAGGCCGGCTTGACAGGCGCTTTAATAGCAGTGCTGGGGACGCTTTGCGTGTTTCCTTTGGCCGTTCCCGCCTCCATCGGCGCGGGCGCGGCCTTTGCCGGGCTCATTCTGGCGGCTGCCCTGGTGGCCGCGGCCAACTGCGCGGCGGTGCGGATGGCGTCTCACCACTCCTCTGAACCCATCGCCCCCATGGCTGCCATCGCCGGCGCCACGGCGGCCGTTGCGCTGGCCCTTGCCGGCGCATTCACTCCGCACGCCACTTCCGATTGGGCCGATCTCGCCCATGCAGACTCACTGGCCTGGCTTTGGCTCGCACTGGTCCCGCTGCCGGGCCTTCTGCTGCTGTTCTGGCTCCTGCGCCGCATGAGCGCCGCAGCCATGACCACTCGCTATCTGCTGGCTCCGCTCATGGCCATCGTTGTCGAAATAGCCCTGATGCGCCCCGCAGTCAGTTCCCTCACCTGGCTGGGATTGCTTCTGATCGCTGCCGGAGCGGGATGGCTTGCGCTGGACCCCGGCGAGCGCACTCAACCTGATCCGTTGCCCCTCAACCTGAACCGCGAATAAGGCCCGCAGGGACCCGCGTAAAAGCAGTCTTCGAGCCCTTGAGCCCACGCAGCCAGGCAGCCGCCTACCGCGGCGCTTCGTACGGCTCAACCTTCAGAAAATCCGAAAGAATGCCCCGCTCCTGCGGAGTAAACGTGCTTTGGTAACGCGCCGAGTTCAGCACCATCTCTCGCTGGTCCAGAGGCACTCCGCGCAGCGTCTGGAAGGCCTGCTTCATCATGATCTGGCGTCCCGGCGGCAGGGCAGCCCAGTCGCGGCCGGAGCGGTTGATGCTCATCCGTTCCTCAGGCGAAAGCCGTTCCAGCATCTCATTCCGCGCCAGACGCCGTTCCCGCTGCTGCTCGGGCATCCTGTCCACCTGCCGCAACTGCTGGGTCAGCCGTTGCTGGTCCGCGGGCGCCAGCCGCCTGAAGCTGGGATAGCTCTGCAGCATCCGCTCCTGGTCCTGGACAGTTACATTCCGGTGCTGATTGAGCCAGTCTTCCAGGTGCCCCCGCGGCGCATTGGCTGCATTCGCCCCCTGCCCGGCGTAGGCTGGCCGCTGGCCTCCGTTATACCCCGGCTGTCCATAACCGCCGGCCCCATAACCCGGCCTTGCCCCCGCTCCCGGATATGCCTGCTGAGGGTAGGGCCGCTGAGGATACGCCTGCTGAGCACGCTGCCCATAGTTTCCCTGGGGCCGTGCCTGCATCTGCGCTCCCTGACGATTCGCCATCCGGTCGTTGCCGCCTCCCTGGGCATTGGCATCGCGCTGTGCCGCTCGGGATGCGTTGGGGTGCTGTCGGCCGCGCGCCCAGCCCATCGGCAGGCACACCAAGAGCAGCGCCGCGGTCAATCCTGCGGTGCGCATCGTTCGCGCATTGTGCACCCACTTCACGAGTCTCTCCCTCGGCCACCAGCCGAAAAGTGTGAACCGCTAGTCGCCGTCTGGCTGCGTGCTCGACATCGACTCCAACTGATCCAGTATCTGGGAATTGCTGTCCAGCAACTGCAGATCGTGCACCACCGCCGTCTGCGGCTGAGCCGGCTGGTTTGGCTGATTCCAGTCCGAGACGCCCAGGTACGTACCGCCACCCACCAGAAGCATCACCGTCAGAGCCATGGCAGCCAGCGGACGGGTGTGGGCAACCGCCCCATACCGGAACCCCGCGCGCAGCCCGGCCATCTTGCGTGCCAGCCAGCCTGCCGGCGCCGTCTCCCGCTCTTCCCGCATCCGCGCATTCAGCCGCGTCACAAAGTAGGGATTCGGCTCCGGAGCCTTCCACTCGTCCAGCAGCGCCATGGTCGCCTCCAGCGCGGCCAGCTCCTTCCGGCAACTTTCACACTCCGCAACATGCGTTTGAACCTTGGCAGGCGCCGCCGCCGTATCCAACAGCAGATCCGCCAGCTTCTCGCTCATCCCGCTGCAATTGTTCTTCATCGTCTCCATGGTTGCCACCCTGCTTTCCGCCGGTGTCGCCCAGCGTGTCTCCACTTACACAAAATCTTTCAGCTTGTCCCGCAGCGTCTGGTAGGCCCTGAACAGCAGCGACTTGGTCGCTGACTCGCTCAGCTTCAGCACATCCCCAATCTGCCGGTAATCCATCCCCTGGTACTTGTGCATCAGCACCGCCATCCGCTGCCGTTCCGGCAGCGCCATCACATGCGTGCGAATGGCCGCCATGCGCTCATCCCGTATCAGCTTTTGTTCCACCGACGGTTCGTCGTCGGCCACATCCGGCGTCGTCCCGGTCTCTGCGTCCGGCATATCCAGATAAATCGTCTGTGCCGACCGCTCTTGTTTGGTGTCTCGCGCGTGGTTCACAGCCAGGTTGGTCGCAATCCGGTAAAGCCAGGTCGTAAACCGTGCCTCGGCACGATAACTGTCCCGGGCTCGAAAAACGCGCAAAAACACTTCCTGCGCCAACTCTTCGGCAACTGCCTGGTTGCGCACGATCCTGAAAAGGAAGTGAATCACCGACCGGTGGTGTTTCTGCACCAGGAAATTAAAGCTCGCCTCGTCGCCCGCGGCCACGCGCAGCATGATTGCCGCGTCGCTTGCCGGATCCAGCCCCGCGTGTGCGGCCGAACCGCCGTCCGGTCTCGCCGGTGAGCCCGCTCCCAAGGCCGAGTTGTCCAGGACCATGGTTGCCATGTCCTCTCGAACACTATTTTCGCCCGAAGGTTGCGCTCCGCGGTCATTTTCCTGGGCTAAATCGCTGTTCTTTGTGGCAGTTCGCTCGTTCCCTGCCCCAAAAACGGGCTCGACACGGGGCTTCAGCCCCGGCACCACTCCCCCTACCAGCCCGGAACGCGCCGCCTCCCCTTCGCTGGGGAACTCCCCATCGTGACGCATCGGTCTTGCTTTCCAGCGCATCGCCCCGGTTTCCCGCCGGATCGTCGATTCCGCACCGGCCTCAGCCAATTCTTCCCTGCCGCTGCCCGTCCCGCGACGCCCTCGAGGCGCCCGCACCGGGTTGGCCGTCAGGTTGGCCGTAAAGCCCTGCTGGTGTTACTCTAACCCATGGAACAGCCCGCAATCGCAGCCTTTTCCATCCCTCCCCGGGCGCTTAACTCAGCGGTAGAGTGCCACCTTCACACGGTGGAAGTCGCAGGTTCGAATCCTGCAGCGCCCACCAAGATTAGATTCAGAGACATCCGAAGACATCGCGCCGCCCGCCGCATCTCCGAAGTCGGGTTCTCCTTCACCGGTCGCCGTTGAATTCATGGACGGCATCGATCATGGCGACGATATTCTCGATCGGCGTTCCCGCCTGAACGTTGTGAACGGCATTGAAGACAAATCCGCCGCCGGGCGCGAAGATCTCGCAGCGGCGCAGAACCTCCTCGCGCACTTCGGCCGGCGTTCCAAAGGGCAGCGTGTTTTGCGTGTCGACCCCTCCGCCCCAGAACACCAGACGATCTCCGAAGTTGCTCTTCAGTTTTTCGGGCTCCATGCCCGTGGCCGAGCACTGCACGGGATTGAGGATGTCGAAACCGCACTCGATAAACGAGGGCAGAAATTTCGAGACCGCTCCGCAGGAATGTTTGAAGGTCTTCCACTGCGTGTGGCTGTGAATCCATTCATTCACGCGCTTGTAGTAAGGAAAATACAGGCTCTCGAATGTCTTTACCGAACAAAACGCCGAGGTCTGTGTGCCGAAATCCGTGCCGCACAGGTACACCAACTGAATGCTGTCGCCAACCACCTTCGCAATGCGCTCCAGATTTGCCAGCGCGACGTCGCACTGGCGCTCGAAGACCTTGTGAATGTAGTCCTGGCGGCTCGATATCGACACATACCACTCCGTGACGTCGCGTATGCCCTTGGGATGTTTCAGTGACGGTCCCGGCACATTGGCGATGTCGCCGAGAGCGGTTCCGCCAAAGCCCGCACACACTCCGAGGCCCGTGGCAGCCGCGCCATGCGCCGAGCGGGTCAGGTAATCGAGATCCTCTGCCGACACATCGCGAAACTCCTCACAGTTATCTTCAGGATTCAGCGTCTCTTCGTCGAAAGGTTCCTGACGGTCGATGCAATCGAAAAAGTAGCCGCCGCTCGGCATGCGGCCGCTGGGGGCAACCGTGGTGTCGCCCTGGGGATAGATCAGGGTGTCGCCTTTTGCGTCCACCGTGGTTGTGAAGTCCTCTCCCACCAGCACGTCGAGCCCATTCAAGCGCCACGGCTTCCACTTATCCAATGGAAATCCGAGCTTTGTCGTGCGGGGAAACACCCCGGTAACATCGAGCCCCATCGCTTGAACAAGGTCTTGGTCGACCAGGGCCAGCATCTGAAACGGCTCGTGGATACGCACCGGACGCTTTTCCAGCCCGTAGTAATCGCGAAGCCCCGCCACGCAGCTCGCATGCATCCCGGTGACGGTGGTTCCTCCAAAATCAATCGGAATCCGATCCGGTTGCTTGTGGTTCAACGCGGCATTGAGCCGTTCACGGCTGGCATGTTTTTCGACCACGGTACTCAACTGTGCTCCTCCCCTGAACTACGCAAGTACGGTCAACTGATACACGTTCGCCGGCGCTTGCGGCGGATCGGTCAATTGCCTCGATTTGCCCGGCGCGGTCGCGTAGTACTCGATAGTCCCATCCCCTGCTGAAAATGGACCCAGTGCCGCCGTGTACACATTGCGCCCTGCGTGAGCGGCATCCGATGCAACCCAATTCTGTGTGCCCCCTTTGCGCGTCCATAGCTTAACGGCAACCACTCCCTCTTGCCCAGGAGCGTTGATAAACACACGAAGCGACTCTCCCGCCTTCAGCAGCGATGGCCTCGTGGGAATGAAGAGTCGCGGCGGGTTGGCGCCTTCCGGTGTGATCGCCGCGGCATAGGCTTGCTCCATCTCCGCCGGTGACTCGGGCAAAAACTCTTTGACTGAGAGCCGCAGCCTTTCGAGCGCGATCCGAACCAGCTTGTTCTGCATCGATGCGAGTTGCCCGAGGTCGTTGCGCGTGGCAATCACAGACTGGTACTTGACCATGGTCTGGCGCACCAGCGGCGCAATCGTGAGCCACAGCGGAACTCCCTGCTCCAGCACCATCGCACCCGCCTCGTCCTGCTTTCCGGCCTGCCTGAGTTCCACTGCCTGCTTCAGAACCGCATCCAGCTTGTGTGCCGCGACATAAGCATCACAGTAAGGCGCCATGAAACCGACAAAGCCTGCGAAGTAGCCTATCCTGTCCCGTTCCAGTGGCGACTGGGCCCGGTCCGCGAGTTGATCGAACCGCGCGGCCGTCTCACGCTGGGTTGATAGAAGCGCAAGGTTGGGCAGCGCACCTGCGTACTCAAAGGCTTCGTCGTAGTCGCCGGTAAGTTCAAGGCTATTCGCGAATCCCGCCTTGTCATAGCTGCCCAGAAATGTGGACGAAATGGCGTGCTTGCGGTCGCAGTCATCGAAGAGCGCCGCAAGCTCCTCCACCCTGTTCCCAGACGCCTGTGTCGCGCAGAGGCTGCGGTAGTGATCCTGCGCGTTCAATTGGCGATTCCAACTGGCGCGTGCAAGATACGTCGCCGTCGGGTCGATGATGCGCTGCCGCCAATGGATTCCAAGCACGCCTTGACAGCCGAGATCCTGGGCCCGCCGCATGTCCGTCTCGAAGCGGCTCGCGCGAAACTGCGGAAACCACATCGAAGGGTCGTCCTCAATCCACGGAATGGGCCAGCGCTCGCGTCCACCCAGCTTGCCAAAAGCCTCGTGAACAGGGTCCCATCCCAGCGTATCGCTCAACGCCGAGAAGACGATGTCTTCAGGCAGGCGCTGGTGCAGCGATTCGAAGTGACGCGCCACTCCGCCCCAGCCGGCCAGCACCAGCCGCTTGTCTGGTGCGTGACGCTTCAAAAAGTCATGAGCCTGGGCAAAAGGCGTGACGGAGAGCGTGACCTCCTTGTCGCGGCTCTGCCAGTTCGCATCCTCATCCTGCCACAGCCACACATAGTCCACCGTCGGATAGCGTTCCAGCAGATCCCCAAGCCGCCGCTCCAGCAGGTCGCGCGCTGTCCTCGATTCAATGAACCCGCCCGGATGCGAAAGCGCTTCCGGTGGCAGCGCGCGTACAATCTCCGCCGGGTTCCGGTACGGTTCAAAACCAATGCCCGTGCGGATGCCAAGCTCCCCGGCAAACTCGAAGGCTGCACGCAGCATCGCCGTGGTGCGCGCGGCAATCTCCCAGTTATCGGCCGCCAGGCGCGTCGCATCCGCGCCGAATGTCTCGCGATCGAAAAACTGTGCCGCCCCCATCTTGAAGGTCGAGGTACGCTGCGGCAGGTAACCCCAGCTTGCCATCGCTGTGCTCTCGAGCGCCGCGCGATGTCCGCTGCCCGCAAAATCATACGAGAGATAGGATTCCGCCATGGGCGCAGGTTCGTTTTCCGTATACACATGCATCCCGAACATGTTGAAGCGCATGCGCAGCATGGCGGCAAAATATGCTTTGAAGTCCTCATCGTTATAGACGCTGATGCAATTCAAAAAATCGGGCCACGGCAAAAGCCCGCGCACCGCAAAAACCGGCGAAGCCGCCCAGGGAAGGCCTCGCGCGGGCAAATGCAACTCCGCCGGCCGATCGATCGGCGCCGTGCCGCCATCGATGCCGAACACCATGCCCTGCTTCTCCAGAAAGTCGAAGACGGCAAACAGCAGCGCCTGTTCCGAAGCGGCTCGCAGCATAGCGCCCGCTGGCGCTGCGGCCACTTCATACTCCTCGTCGCCTTTGAACCCCGAACGGTCGATGGCCAGCACGAGGACGATGGCGCCGGAAGCAACCGCGCCGTCTGCCTGCTTTGCCTGCACGGTTGGGAACAGCAGATGCAACCCCGTCAGCAGCTCCCTCACCGCAAGCCGTGTCTTCAGGCTGTCGGCAGCTTGCAACCGAACCGCGATGCGGGCTGGCTTGATGGTTTGTCCTGAAACGCCATCGAGCCCCAGCACGCCGCCCGCGGAAGCCAGCGCGCCCGCTTTCAAAAAGTCCCTGCGATCCATCATCCATGCCCTCCAGTTCTAGCGTGGCGTCTCTAAAGTTCGCATCATCATTACTCCGTCCTCCTGAGCATCCTGACTCGCGATGGCAACTTAGGTCCGCAGAAGCCACTTCTCTCGATCGGGTCGCTTTGAAAGGTGCGGGCTTCAGCCCGTACGTAAAAACACCCAATATTGACGAGGACTTTAGCCCTTGAGGGACTCTTCCCTTCAGACCGCACCACCGATTAAATTGAGCCTATTCAGTCTGTTCTCCTGAACGAAGCGGACAATAAACGAACTGTCATCCTTGTAGTTTGGCGCGTCTTTTGCGCCAAACGAAGTCGAAGGACCTGCGGTTGTCTTTGCTCTTTCTCCACTTTCAACAGCTCTCTCATTCCGGGCCAGGTCGAAGCGGCCGCTCGAGATCTGATTCGAACTCCCGACTCGGGTCATTAGCTGCTCCACCATGAGGAGATCTCTTCCAGGGAGCGATTTTTTGTCTCGGGAATGTTAAACCAGACAAACCACGCCTCAAGGACGCAGAAGCCGGCGTAGAAAAAGTAAGGCAGGCCATGGCCGAAATGCCGGATCAGGGTACGGCTCTGGTCCAGCATCGGAAATGTTTGCGAAACCACGAAGTTGGTGCTCCACAGGGCAATACAGGCCAATGCCATGGCGCGCGCCCGATAGTGCGCCGGAAATATCTCCGACAGCACAACCCACGTAACCGGACCGACGGACAAAGCAAAGCAGGCGATGTATCCGAGCACAAAGATCAGCAGCCATGCGCTGGTGTCGGAACGTACGGCCGCGGCGCCCATCGCCACCATGCATATGCCCATCCCCAGCGACCCCGCGATCAGCAGGGGCTTGCGCCCGGCCCTGTCCACCATGGTCATTGCAAGAATCGTGAACACCAGGTTGACCGCGCCCACCAGGACCGTCTCGAGGAGCGATGTGTCTCCCGAATGAGTGATATGGTTGAAGATTTCCGGCCCGTAGTAAATCACCACATTGATCCCGGTGACCTGCTGCAGGACTGCCAGCGCAATGCCGAACCAGAGCACCTTGCCCGGATGTTCATGTGTTGCTTCCACGATCCCCGGTCCCTGGTGAAGATCCTCGAGGACCCCGCCGCCGATACGGAGCGCGATTGTCTCCGCCTCGTCCCGTCGCCCTTTCATCAGCAGAAAGCGGGGTGTTTCCGGGACCACGAAAAGAAGTGCGAGCAGCATCAGAGAAGGGACAAGGCCAGAGGCGAACATCCAGCGCCATCCGGCTGTTTCATTCCACTGGGCGGTCCCGCTCCGGTGAATCACGTAGTTGACCGCGTAGATCACGAGCATGCCGGACACAATGGCAAGCTGGTTCATGGCCACAAGCCGCCCGCGCCACCGTTTCGGTGCGATCTCGGCAATGTAAAGCGGGCTGGCGATCGATGCCGCGCCAATGCCCACTCCGCCCACGATGCGAAGAGCGATGAAGAAGCTCATCGACGGGGCGATGGCCGTACCGATGGCCGACACAACAAAGCAGAGTGCGGAGATTTGGAGAATCTTGTGGCGCCCCAGCCAGTCTCCCCAGAGGCCGGCGATTGCCGCTCCCAAAACACACCCGGCCAATGCCGAACTGGCGGCCCATCCGGTCTCCGCCGCGCTCAGTGAAAAGTGGGCCTGCAGGAGGCCGATGGCGCCGGAGATCACCGCGGTGTCGTAGCCGAACAGCAGCCCGCCCAACGCCGCCACGCTCGTTAACAGGACAAGATACAACCATCCGGACGTCCGGCTCCGGCGGCTCTCTGTCTCAATCGAGTGAATCACAGTTGGTTGCCCGGCGCGCACGTCGGCTGCCTTTCCTCACTGCTCAGCGGCAACTCCTTGCGCCAGGCTAGAGAGCATCGGCGCGGCATCTGCGAGTAACCGTTCCGCGACGCAAACCCAGTGGCTGACGTCCGCACTCAGCATTATATCCGTCATGCGCCTGACCAACCGGCCGGTGTTCCAGGCATTGCCAAAGAAGCGAGAACGACTCGTTTCGCGGCAGCAGGCAAACTCCCGTGCTGTTCTCCAGGCGCGCGAGCCATGAGTCCGATCGCACCAAGCCTGCATCACAAAGTCTTATCAATTAGAAATATGTGCGGCACGGCCTTGCATTTCCATCGTTACCGGCCTCTAATCTCGTACCAGTGAAAGCGATCAAACCGAACTTCGTGCCTGGCGACGCGGGTAGGGTCGCAGTGGGCGCGCAGGCTGCTCTGGCGCTCTGCGGCTTCACAGCCGTGACGGGACAGATCGTGCTCATGCGCGAGATGATCCAGGTCTTCAACGGCAATGAGATCTCCCTTGGGATCCTGCTCGCAACGTGGCTGCTATGGACAGCGATGGGGAGCGGCATGGCCAGCATCGCGGGGATAGGCCACGTCAGACCGCGGCGGTCGGTTGCTGCGCTCGAATGCGTACTGGCCCTAAGCTTGCCGGCGGCCATCTGCGCCTTGCGCGACGCGAAATCCTTTTTCGAGACCGTGCCCGGCGAACTGGTGGGGCCACTGCCGATGCTGTTAACCTCCCTCGCGTGCCTGAGCGTGTTTTGCGCGGCATCGGGGACGCTCTTTGTAGCGGCGGCGCGATTGGCCGCGGCCGAGGGCGGCGTTTCATCGCACGTTGCCGCGAGCAGAGCGTATCTGCTGGAAGCTGCGGGTGCGGGGCTGGGCGGCATCCTCGGCAGCGTGGTCCTGGTGCGCTTTCTTGAGTCCTTTCAGATTGCCGCCATGGTGGGGTTGCTGAACCTCTGCCTGGCGGCGGCTTTGCTGCTGCGGATGCGGCGCGTGCATGTGGCAATGTGGGCGGCTGCAGTCACGCTGGCTTCAGTTCCCCTGCTGGTCTGGGTTGCGCCGCAATGGGACCGAGCGGCGGAGGCCCGCCTGTGGCGCGGCTTCAACGTGGTGGGCGAGCGCAACTCGATTTACGGCAATTTGACCGTGACTCAAACCGGGATCCCCAGCGACAGGTCTTCGTCGCTGGGTTGGAAAACCGGCGCGATTGAAGGCGGCGAGATCCGTTCCATGTGGGAGAACGGCGCGATTCTGGCCAACGCGCCCGATCCGGCCGCGGCCGAGGAGGCGGTGGATTATGCCCTGCTCGAACACGCCGCACCGCGGCGGGTGCTGTTGATCGGAGGCGGCGAGAACGGCGCCGTGGGCGAGGCGCTTCAGCATCCCACCATCGAGCGGCTCGATTACGTGGAACTGGATCCCGCACTGATCGGCATGGCGCGGCAGTTCTTTCCCGCACAGACCGCGGCATTCGACTCCGGCCCGCGCGTACGTCTGCATTTCCTCGATGGCCGCCGCTACCTGGCTGAGAGCAACGAAGAGTTCGACGTCATCATCGTCGATGTGCCTGACCCGCAGACCGCGCAGTTGAACCGCTTCTACACGGCGGAGTTTTTCGGCATGGCGCGTGCGCATCTCAGCCCGTCAGGGTTGCTCGCGTTGCAGCTTCGCTCGCAGGAAGAGGCGATCAGCCCGGATATGGCCGACTTTCTGCGCTCGATCTGGCGCACGCTCGGAGAGGTCTTCCCTTACCAAGTGGCGATACCGGGAGAGACGATCCACTTTTTCGGCGCCATGCAACCGGGCGTGCTCACGCGCAACCCTGACGTTCTGGTTACGCGGCTGCGCGCCCGGCGGCTGCACACGCAGTATGTGCGCGAATACTTCATTCCCTACCGCATGATGCCCGATCGCATGGAGCAGGTGGACCGCGAGCTGCAACCCTTGGCCTCGACGCAGGCAAACCGCGATTTTGAGCCCGTAGCGTATGGATTCGACCTTTTGTTGTGGAGCGGGCAGTTCAAGTCGGGATATAGCGGCTGGTTCCGCGCTGCGGAGCATGTCCCCTTCCGGCGCGTAGCGAGTGGGGTGGGGCTGCTGCTGGCGCTTGCCGTGGCGCTGTTGGCGTTTCTGCCGCGACGCGAGCGGAGAGCGCGCCTGGCCGCCGGGTCTTGCGTGGCTGCGACGGGATTCACGCTGATGGCATTGCAGATTTTTCTTCTGCTCGGGTTTCAGGCGGTTTACGGGTATGTCTACGCGGAGATGGCGATTCTGATTGGTCTCTTCATGGCGGGGATCGCGTTGGGAAGCTGGCTCGCGATGCGCCGTAGCCCCGCGCCGCACTCGAGGACAATCGCGGCGTGGCAGCTTCTGCTCGCCATCGTGGGCCCGGCGCTGCTGCTGCTCGTTGGCCTGGCCGGGGGCCTTCCATCCCCAGCGGCGTGGGTTACGGCGCAGCTCGTCTTTCCGGCGTTGGCGGCGCTTGCAGGCATGCTGGGCGGATTTCAATTTGTCCTCGCCGCCGGAATCTTTCTGCGTGGCCGCGCTGAGCGCTCCGGGCTCGGCGTGCTCTATGCCATCGACTTGCTCGGCGGATGCGCGGGAGCGCTGCTGCTGAGCGCCTATCTGATTCCGGTATTCGGCTTTTGGAAGACGGCGTGGCTGGCCGCGGCAATCAATTTAGCCGCGGTGTTGCTGGCGGCCCGTGCCGGTGCGGAGACGAACGCTGCACGCACATGAGCGCCTATGGCGTGTGCTCGCCGAATACCACCGCGGTAAAGCTGAAGATGTCGGTGTTCTCCTCTTTCCAGCAATTCCGGTTCATGCCCGCTTTGGCGCACGTCTGCTCGAGGAAGGTCTGCCGGTCCCACTTCTGCTCGACGGGAACCTGCGGAAGCAGCAGACCCTCTGAATCTCCGTTCTTCATCAGCAACCCGTCGCGGCCAACCTTGATCTGGTCGATGTCTGTGACGCGGCGCAGCGGCGACAGCACTGAGATTTCGTAGGCCAGCCGCGGCAGCTCAGCGGGAGTGACGGGCTGGAAGCGCGGGTCGCGCACCGCGGCCAGCGTGGCCGTGTCCCGCACCGTCAAATAGAGCGGCTTGACGGCGGAGGTATAGCCGATGCAGCCGCGCAGTGCTCCTCCCTCGGTAAGCGTGACGAAGGCGCCGTACTCGCGATTGAGCGTTTCACTGGCCTCTGGCTCGGGCGTATAAGGTTCCTTTTTCTCAATCATGAATTCGACTGACTTGCGCGCCAGCGCCAGCAGGTTGGCCTTTTCGGAGTCAGTGAGCAAAAAAGGCGGAGCCGTATTGGCCGTATGCGCCGATTTCACAAACAGGTCGGCGCTGTAGCCGACGACGCGCGAATGATCGCCGCTGGTGTCGCCGGAGTTGGCATACCTCAGCACCTCGGCCTTGTTGGCGCCCATGCGCTCGGCGTAGATCATGGCGGCCACAATCGGCGCGCCGCCGCAGGCCTCCCACACGCGCGTCTCAAAATTGCGCGACATGCTCAGGTAGTCCCATGCTTCGAGCGCGTGCAGAGTTTTGTGATCGATGGTCTCGGCATCGCCGTAGGGGTGGTAGTGCGAAAGATCGGAACTGGCGAGAACCAGCGTATCGCCGTCCTTGCCATCGTTACGGATCATCTGCGCCAGGGCCACGCCCAGCGCGCGGCTGCTCTCATAGCTCTGATCGCCCATCACAATGGGAACCAGCTCAAAGTTCCCGAGCACCTTCTGCAGCCAAGGTAACTCGACCTCGACGGAGTGCTCAGGGGCGTCTGCGGTCGATTGGTGCCCTTTGTCGGAGAGTTGCATCGTCGGACTCATCTTGGCCAGTCGGCGCGCGAACTCCTTGTCGACCGGGACCAGGCCGAGAGGCGTCGCGTAGGCATCGCCGCCGTAGATCGACGTGAAGCCGAAGGCAACATAGTGCGACGGAGCGATAACCACCACCCGCGCGTACTTGTGCCCTCGGAGAGCGGCGTAGGTCCACGCAGCGACAGGGCCGGAGTATGGATACCCGGCGTGGGGCGCGACCGCGGCGAGGATTTCGCCGTCAACCGGTGGTGGCGTGGCCTTTCCAAGAAGATCGTCGATCATCTGCGAAAGCTCTTTGGGGTCGGCGGGATAGAACGAGCCCGCAACCGCGGCTTGCCTGACCTTTTGTTCGGCTGCGCCCGAAGCTGCGCGAACGGGCAGAATGGGTGCGGTCACCATCAGTGCGATGCATTGTGTCATCAACCAGGCCATGAGGTAACTCCTTGCGAACTTCATGGATCGGAACCTCCTGGGCACGCCTAAGTGTGCCAGATTCCCGGGATGAAGTGCCGGCAGAATGGGCAGGTGGAGTCTTTGCGGATGAGCATCTGGCCGGCCGTGAACCCGAGCCGCTCCACCAGCATCTTCCGGCATTCCGGGCAATAGGTGTTCTGCGCCGGATGGCCGGGAACGTTGCCGATGTAGACGTAATGCAGTCCTTCAGCGTCGGCGATAGCTTTGGCCCGCTCCAGCGTGGGGATGGGCGTGATGGGAAGATTCTTGAGCAGATACTCCGGATGAAACTGCGTGAAATGCAGCGGAACGTCGGGTCCAAGATTCGCTTTGATCCACTGCGCCAGGCCGCGAAACCCGGCGTCGTCGTCGTTGAGCGTGGGCACGACGAGGTAGACGATCTCGGTCCACTTTTTCATCTTGCACAACGTCACGAGCGAATCGAGCACAGGCTTCAACTGGCCGGTAACAACCTTTGCGTAATAGGACTCTGAGAAGGCTTTGAGGTCGATCTTGACCGCGTCCATCTTGCCATAGGCCTGCACGAGCGAGTCGTGCTGCATGTAGCCGTTGGAGACGACGATGCTGCGCACGCCCGCTTCGTGGCCCGCATCCGCGGTGTCCATCAGGTATTCCGCGAAGACCACCGGCTCGCTGTACGTGAAGGCGATGGTGGGGCACTTATATTGGCTGGCGAGCACGGCCACCTGGTGCGGGGAGATGTATTGCGCGGGAATCTGCTCCGGGCGCGACTGCGAGATATCCCAGTTCTGGCAGAACTTGCAGTTGACGTTGCAGCCGGCCGTGGCGATCGAGAAGGCGTTGGTCCCGGGCAGGTAGTGGAAGAGCGGCTTCTTCTCGATGGGATCGATGTGTGCCGCGCAGACGCGCGAGTGAACCAGCGTGTAGTACGTTCCGCCGCGATTTTCGCGCACCCCGCAATAGCCGCGCTCCTTGTCGCCCACGATGCACTCGCGCGGGCAGAGCTTGCACTTGATCTTGCGGCCCGGCTGCTTCTCATAGAACTTTGCTTCGAACGTGAATTGCATGTCGCTCTGCGCCTGCGCGCCAGAGGCCGCGGGGATGGCGGCGGCTGGGGCGAACTCGCCCGACACCAGCGCGGCCCCCGAGGCCAGGGCGCACTTCAGAAACGATCGCCGTCCGAGCGGCGCCTGCTCCATGCACTCCGTGGTAACGAACTTGCCCTTCATGATGCGCCTCCAGGTTGCGCCGCCTAAACCTCAACGACCGCGATGCGGCTGGGATCGCAGCGGCCAATGCGATGCTCTGAGTCGGCCGCGGTGGCAATGTAGCGCGGCGCGCGCTTTTCGGCTTCGAGAGTTTTAAGCCCCATCTCCGCGCGCTTGCGCTCAATCATCTGCCAACCCGTGTAGTCGAGCGCGACTGCATCCTGCGACACCAGCAGGCTGTTGCACAGCCAACTGTGTTCCGGCTTGAATCCCGGACCGCCTTCGTACATGGCTGTCGTGGCGTCGCAAATCGTAAGCCGCATGCGCGTGCGAATCTCGGGCAGCATGTTCAGGTCGGCTACATAGGGATTGCAGCCGTTGGGGTGGTACTTGTTGGGATTGTGAATCGCGCCGTACATGTTTTTCAGGGCGATGGTCACGCCGGCACCGTCGTGATCCTTGAGCACCGGGAGATTGATCAGTACGCTCGACGAACGGGTCAGAATTTTCGAGAGCCGTCCGCCCACGCTGCCCCAGGCCGAGAGTTCGTCCTCATAATCGACGCGGTCCGTACCATAGCACTGCACGCGGTCTCCGCCGATCGCGATCTGGAATCCCGCGCGCTCAAGTTCTTCGCTCTCCCGGTCCCAGACCACGATGCTCGAGGACCTGACACCGGCTTGTTGAAGCTGATCGCAAACCGTCTCCACAAGCGCGACGCTGGTCGAGATGCCGCGCCCGCCCAGCGTATTTACTTTCAAACTGACCGTGGCGCCAGGGTGAATAAAACGCCGCCACGCCGCGGTCTTGTCTTCGGGTGTTGCCGTGGGATGGTCCGAGTCGAAAACAGCCTGCATGGCCCGGTCAAGCAGCGCTTTGAGGCGTTGCGGGTCGACGCCGGAGCCCTTGCCGCGAAGAAGTGGATCGCGGGCAACAGCGACACGGGATCTCGCTGCAGTCTGCTCTGCCGGCGTAAGCAGGCTGGCGCCGGCCCCGAGCGCCACGGCGCCCGTCAGGCACTGCGCGAGAAAGTTCCGCCGGCTTGAGCCGCGAGGGTCCGTCATAAACCTGGCTCCTGCGCGTCGTCTTTCTGGATGCGTGCCCGCCGCAAGAAGCGTGCCGGGGATGGGAGAATCCTGGGCAGTTCAGCAGAAACAGCTCAAACCAAAAAGGTTAGCCCCGGAGCGAATCTTCGGCGGCTTTGGGCGCGCCGTCCTACCGTATGGTTAACGCAGTCAGCCAGGAAATGCAGTGATGAGCAGCACGGGTGAGGCCCCTGGCGCTGTGTCCTCGTCGATGGTTCTTTGTCGATGACGTGGAAAGTCGGACAACCCGCTCTTGGGCACTCAACTTACGCAACCAGCTTCTGAGCAGGTGCTATCTTTCCCTACCGCAGCGTCTCTACCGGCGCCGGATCCATATCCGCATAATCCTGGTTCTCGCCGCCCATGCCCCACGCGAAGCTATAGGCCCGCGTGCCCACGCCGGCATGAATCGACCATCCCGGCGACACCACCACGTCCTTGTCGGCCAGTACCAGGTGCCGCGTCTCTTCCGGTGGCCCCATCAGGTGCACGACCCGCGCATCCTCGGCAACATTGAAGTACATATAGACCTCCGAGCGCCGCATGTGCGTGTGCGGAGGCATCGTGTTCCAGTTGCTGCCCGGCGCCAGGTGCGTCACACCCATCACAAGCTGGCAACTGCGCGCCCCTTGCAGATGGATGTACTTCGAAATCGTCCGCTTGTTGCAGGTCTCGACGCTGCCCAGCTCCACCGGGCTGACCTCGTCTTTGCGCACCAACGTCACCGGGTACTCCGCATGAGCCGGATAGCTCAGCAGGTAATACGCCGCTGGCTTCGCCTTGTCCCTCGAGGCAAAGCTCACCTGTTTCGAACCCTTGCCGATGTAGATCACATCCAGGTTGTTCAGTTCGTAGCTCTTGCCATCAACGCTGACCGTCCCCGCCCCGCCGGTATTCAGCACGGCCAGCTCCCGCCGCTCGCAAAAGTACTCGGCGCGCAGTTCAGGGTAGGTGGGCAGCACCAGCGCGCTCTCTGTCGGCATGGCAAAGCCCACCACCGCGCGATCCAGGTCAACGTAGTTCACAATCAGCTTGCCCGGTTCCGAGAGCCCCTGCAGCAAAAACGTCTCGCGAATCTCAGCGGTCGTCATGCGCGGATAGCGCACCGGATCGGCCATCATAACCGTCTTCATGGTTTCAACCTGAGCTTTCTTTTTTCGCCGGTGCGGCACTCGGTTCACCCACCGTTTCTGCCCATTAACCCAGCCGCACGCCTACCATTTTACTGCGGCGCCCGTTGCGGTCCTACCTGGGATGAGGAACCTGCTCGAGCAGCCAGCGAGCCAGTTCCACGCCTCCGGCATAGTTGTCATAAACCGCCGGCAGCTTCCGTCCATCCGTGTATTCGTTGTACAGCCAGGGATCGACGAACGCGTAGACGGTTCCCTTGCCGTACTTCGCCGTCGCCATAAAAATGTCGTCCCCTTCCTTCAGAACCGCAACCGCCGGAGCCTTGGTTGAGATCGTGCAAACATCCTTCACATAGAGAGTATGCGGTTCGTTAAAGATGGGCCCCTTGCCGTCAACAACAATCTTCCCCTGCTCCCAATTGGTGCCGATCACGTGCTTGCGCAGCACGCTGTTGAAATGGATGCCGAAACTCTCCGAGACTACGTTGAAGTGATCCAGGTCCGCGAACGACGTGTCATTTTCGAAGATCGCAAGCACGCCTCCAGCCTTCACCCACGCCGCAATCTGCTTCGCATCTTCTGCCGCCGCATAATGCGGATGCGGGTTCTTATCCGCGTTGTCGGGGGACACAATCAAGTAAATCTGTGCGTGGCCCAGGTTCGCGATCGTCGGCTCCGCGTCCAACTCTTTCGTCTCCGCGCCGAAGTTCCTGAAGATGTGGCCGAACAACGAGTATCCCGGCATATCTTCGGTATTCCACTTGTAGTGGAATTCCACCTCCTGCCCAAAGGCATCGGTCCGCTGCTGCGAGTTGAACCATCCGTCCACCAAAACCGTATCTCCGCGCCCCAGCTTGGCGTTCTTCGCGTTCTCCATCTCGCTCGTTGCCAGCAGAAACGCGCCTATGCCCTTGGGGTCGTCGCTCACAACCTTCTCGCCGATGTAATAGCCGTAGCTTCCATCGCGGTACGGCTCGCCTCCCAACCCCGCGGACTGCACCGTCGAGGTCAGCGAAACATCGTCTCCCGGACCGGTCTTGATGAACCTGGCCAGAATGCCGCGATACCCGCGCTCGGCATGGTCAAGATAGCGCTCCGGCAAATAACCCCGCCGCACCCCCTTGGCAAGTGCATACACAAACATGCAGGATGCCGACGATTCCAGGGTATTGCCCTTTGCGCCGCCTTTGTGGAGCACCTCGTACCAAAGCCCGCTCGCCCCGTCCTGGGAACGCGCCACCGCGGTCGCATCGCGCTGCAGGTAGCCGATCAGTTGCTGCTTCCCCGGATCACCGTCGGGATAGGAGTCGAGCGTATCCACCAGCGCCATCATGTACCAGCCCATGCCCCGAGCCCAGAATTCAGGCGAGTCGCCGGTGGTCTTGTTGGCCCAGCGCTCCTGTTTCGACTCATCCCACCCGTGGTACAGCAGGCCGGTCTTCGCGTCCCGCGCATGCTCCTCCATCAGCGCAAATTGATGCGTAATGTCGCTGAACATTTCAGGGTGGTGAGAGATTGCGGCGTATTCGGCGCGGAAAGGTTCCGCCATGTAGAGCCCATCGAGCCACATCTGGTTCGGATACTGCTGCTTGTTCCAGAAGCCGCCCGACGCCGTGCGCGGTTGCCGGTCCAGCTGCTTTTCAAGCAGCATCGCAGCCGTCAGATACCGCTCGTCCTCTGTCACGCCGTACAACAACAGAAGCTGGCGCCCCAGCAGTATGTTGTCCAGTGCGTTCTCATCCGCATTCATTGTCGGGATGGATCCGTCCGGCTCAACAAACTGATCCACCGCGCTCTCGATGTAGTTGAAGTAGCGCGGATCTGTTGTATTCAACCACACGGCGTCAATGCCTTGAAGCAGTATCCCCAGCTCGTAGTTCCACGTCCAGCGATCGCCTTCGGGCGCGAACCGCCCCTCCGGCCAGCGTGCGATCGCCGCATTCGCCAAGCGCTGCGACCAAAGTAACTTATCCTGATGCGCGGCTGTGGATGCACCGCCCGCCGTTGCTGCAATAGCCATCACCAGGGCAACAAAGCGCGAACTCTTCATCGGGACTCCGGATCTTCTTCTGATCAATTTCCTGGCTATTCAGGCCAAGCTTTAAAGACGCGCCGAACCTGGCCGCGTCCTCTGCGAGGTGGTTCGCTCACTTGCGGCCGTTCCGCGCTGCCTTTCGATCCGGAGGCCGTTCCATCCCCTGCGAGGCTTGAGCCTGAATCAGGTGCCGCTCCATCAGTCTGCGCGCCTCCTGCGGCTTGCGCGACCGGATCGCCCTGTAAATTTCGCGGTGCATCTCCGCCGATTGACGCATGTCGATCGATCGCTCCACCGTCTTGCGCCGCTTGTCATAGAGCGCCGAGGTGATGGTCTCGATCAGCGCCGCAAGAATTGGATTACCCGAGGCCTCCGAAATCAAGCGATGAAAGTTGATGTCGTGAATCAGAAAACCCGCGGGGCTCTCCAGGGCCGCGAACATCTCGGCAATCTCCTCAGCCATCGCGGTAAATTGCTCATCCTTACCTCGCTCCGCCGCAAGCGCTGCAATGTTGCTTTCAAGAATGATGCGGGCCTCGAACATCTGCCAGGTTTGAAATCCATGCAGCGCCGCCATCAGGCTCAACGACGACTTGCCGACCTCGGGCGGCCCGTCGGCCACAAACGTTCCCACCCCGTGCCGGATCTTCATCACTCCCATCGCCGCCATATACCCAATGCCGGTGCGCAGGCTGGCGCGGCTGATCTTCAGCTTGCGGGCAAATTCGCGCTCCGGGGGGATTTTGTCGCCCGGCTGCAGCGTGCCGCTCTCGATAAGGGAGCGAATGTGGTTAACCACCTGCATGGTCAGGTGGGTATTCGGTTCGTCGGCCTTCATCCGCGAAATCAATCTCAGCCACCTTCCCTGAACTCTGAAAATCCAGACAGAATGAGCTTATCACCGGCAATTTGCATTCGATTTTCAAATCTTCGTCTCTCCAATCAACTCCCCGCGCGTGCCGGTTTGTGTATACTTCTGGTCTGACCTCATCGCCGAACCTAGCGGCATCATCCTGTAGCCCAGAGGTAAAATAGCAACCATGCTTCTCCATGAAGACCGCCTTTTCCCGGCCCAGCCTGAGGCGCGCAAAATCGCCAGAGCGCTGTATTCCCAGATAAAACACCTGCCCATCATCAGCCCTCATGGGCACACGCAGGCTTCGTGGTTCGCTCTCAACGCACCGTTCCCCGATCCCGCGACGCTTCTTGTGCAGCCCGATCACTACGTCTTCCGCATGCTCTACAGCCAGGGCGTCTCTCTGGACGACCTGGGAATCGGCCAGCCGCGGATCGAGGACCCGCGCAAGGTCTGGCGGATCTTCGCCAGCCACTACTACCTCTTTCGCGGAACGCCCACGCGCCTGTGGCTGGATTATGCCTTTCAGGAGCAGTTCGGATTAGAGCAGCGGCTTTCAGAAAAAACCGCGGATCACTACTTCGATACCATCGCCGAAAAGCTGCGCACCCCCGAGTTTCTGCCCAGGGCCCTTTATGAGCGGTTCAATATCGAAGTGCTTTCTACCACCGATTCGCCGGTCGACACGCTTGCCGATCACCGGGCCATTCGCGCTTCGGGCTGGAAGTCGAGAATTCTTCCCGCCTTTCGGCCCGATCCAGTGGTTGATCCGGAATATCACGGATTTGCGGGCCTCATTGCCAAGCTCGGCGAGCAGACCGATGAGGACACTTCGACATGGAAAGGCTACCTGCGTGCCTTGCGCAAAGCGCGAGCCCGCTTCCGCGAACTTGGTTGCACCTCCACCGACCATGGCCATCCCACCGCCCAGACCGCCGACCTTCCCTTCGCTGAAGCCGAGGAGCTGTTCAGTCTGGTTCTCTCTGGCCGTGCCGATGCCCGCAAACAGGAGCTGTTCCGCGCGCAGATGCTCACTGAAATGGCGCAGATGAGCCTGGAAGACGGCCTCGTCATGCAGATTCATCCGGGCAGTGTGCGCAACCACAATCGCAAAATCTATGAGCGCTTCGGCCGCGACATGGGCGCCGACATTCCCGCGCCGACCAATTACGTGAACGCCCTTCGGCCCTTGCTGGACCGCTTCGGCAACGAAACCCGTCTCACCATTATTCTTTTCATGCTCGACGAGTCCACTATCAGCCGCGAGCTGGCTCCGCTCGCCGGTCATTATCCCTGCTTGCGCCTGGGGCCCCCGTGGTGGTTTCATGACAGTCCTGAGGGGATGATGCGTTTCCGCCGCCAGGCGACGGAGAGCGCGGGCTTTTACAATACAGTGGGATTCAACGACGACACCAGGGCGTTTTTTTCAATCCCCGCGCGGCACGACGTGGCGCGGCGCATCGACTGTGCGTTCCTTGCCAATCTCGTCGCAGAGCACCGTCTGGACGAAGACGAAGCCTTTGAAGTGGCGCATGAGTTGGCCTACTCGCTGGTCAAAAAGGCCTACCGGCTCTAAGTCTCAACTGGCCTGAGACCGCGCTGGTTTTCATAGGTACGAGGAGGCCCACCGGCTCAGCTTGCGCCCCACAGAAGTTCGCGAAAGAACGGTAAATGAACACTAGAACCCATCGCATAAACCGGCTTTGAAAGGGCACCGCTTCAGCCGTCCCGCACAAGGCCCAATTTTCTGTGGGCTTTAGCCCCTGAGGAATGGTTCTTTACGCGCATGGGGCATTGATGAGATCGCTTCCAGGGATTGGGCAGTGAGAATTTTGAATGAATCTTGAAGCGCCATCCGTCGCCCGCAAGGACCAATCGCTCGGCGCGAAGTTAGGCAGCGTGCGCTGGACCGTTTGCGCCATGCTGTTTGTCGCCTCCTCCATCAACTACACGGATCGCCAGGTCATCGCCATCCTTGCGCCCACCATTCAGCACAGCATCGGCATGACGGAAGTTGGCTACAGTCACGTCGTGGCTGCCTTCCAGGTCGCGTACATGCTTGGCATGCTTGCCGTCGGCCGGTTCGTCGACAGGTTTGGCGTCCGCCTCGGCTACATCTGCATCATGGCCGTCTGGAGCCTCTCGGCCGTGGGCCATGCCCTGGCCAACTCGGTCCTCGAATTCGGTATCGCACGTTTCTGCCTCGGCATCGGCGAATCCGGTAATTTTCCCGCCGCCATCAAGACCGTGGCCGAATGGTTCCCGCAAAGTGAGCGCTCGCTTGCCACAGGCATCTTCAACTCCGGAACCAATGTCGGCGCCATCCTCGCGCCTATTGCCGTGCCCTGGGTTGCCGTGCGCTATGGCTGGCATGCGGCCTTCCTTATTACCGGCGCCTTCAGCGCCACTTGGATTCTGGCCTGGTTCTTCATCTATCACAAGCCCGTGGAACACCCTGGTCTCAGCGCAACAGAGCTCGCTCACATCAACCAGGGCCTGGTCGAAGCTGCTGCGCCGGCCACCCCCTGGCTAAAGCTGCTCACCTTCCGCCAGACCTGGGCCTTTACCATCGGCAAGTTCATGACCGATCCGGTCTGGTGGTTCTATCTCTTCTGGATGCCAAAGTATTTCAGCTCCAACTTTCATCTCGGCCTTTCCCAAATCTGGTTGCCCCTGTTTGTGGTTTACAACGCATCCACCGTGGGAAGCATTTTTGGCGGCTGGCTCCCCGCGCCGTTTCTCCGCATGGGACTCAAGCAGAATCGGGCGCGCCTGGGCGCCATGCTCTTCTGCGCCTGCCTTGTGGTTCCCATTCTTCTCGCGAACTATACACATTCCGAGTGGATCGCCATCGGCCTGTTCAGCTTGGCCGCGGGCGCCCACCAGGGATGGTCCGCCAACCTCTTCACCACCGTCTCTGACATGTTCCCGCGCAGCGAGGTTGCTTCCGTCACCGGCATCGGCGGCACGGCCGGCGCGGCCGGAGGCGCGCTCATTGCGCTACTGGCCGGCGTTGTTCTCCAAAAGACCGCAAGCTACGCGGTCCTCATCGGAATCGCCTCCAGCGCCTATCTCGTGGCTCTGGCCATCATCCTGCTCCTCGCGCCAGGACTGGAGAAAGTTGACATAACTGCATGAGTCTCTATTGCTCCATCGGTAGCGTCGACACCGACCTCCCTCCGCAGCAGCTAAACAGCCTGCTCGCTGATAGCCTGGCCCGGCTGGGAGAACGCCATCGCGTCCTCGCCGTGCCTCCCGACCAAAGCCGCGAGCACTCCCACGCCGGCCAACTCACCGGCTTCGTCTACAACTACTATGGCGACCGGCTCAAGGCCGTTCTTCCCGCGATCGGCACGCATACCCCCATGCGCCCTGACCAGCTTGCGCACATGTTTCCTTCCGTGCCGCCGGAGCTGTTCAAGGTTCACAAATGGCGAACCGACGTCGAGACCCTCGGCGAGGTCCCCGCCGAGTTCATTCGCGAGCAGTCTGAAGGACAGCTCGACTACGCCTGGCCCGCCCAGGTCAACAAGCTGATCTCCTCCGGCGAATTCGACCTTATTCTCTCCATTGGCCAGGTTGTGCCCCACGAAGTCATCGGCATGGCCAACTTCACCAAGAACATCCTCATCGGAACCGGTGGCCGCGAAGGCATCAACCGCAGCCATTACCTGGGCGCAGTCTACGGCATGGAGCGCATCATGGGCCGCGCCATCAATCCCGTGCGCAACGTCCTCAATTACGCCTCCGAACATTTCCTCCGGCATCTTCCCATCGTCTACGTGCTGACCGTCGTCGGCCGCAAGCCGGACGGCAGCCTCGCCGTCCGCGGTCTCTTCATCGGCGACGACATCGAGTGTTTTCTGCTGGCCTCGGAACTCAGCCTCAAGGTCAACTTCGAAATTCTCGACAGGCAGATCGCCAAGGCCGTTGTCTTCCTCGATCCCAGCGAGTTTCACTCCATGTGGATCGGCAACAAGGCCGTCTACCGCACCCGCATGGCCCTCGCCGATGGCGCTGAACTCATCATCCTGGCCCCCGGCGTGCACGAATTTGGCGAAGACAAAGGGATCGACAACCTCATTCGCAAATACGGCTATCGCGGGACTCCTCACACGCTGAAAGCGGTCAAGGAGAATCCCGACCTGGCGGCCGATCTCAGCGCCGCCGCGCACCTCATTCACGCTTCCTCTCAAGGCCGCTTCAACATCACCTGGTGCCCAGGCCAGCTCAGTAAGGAGGAAGTCGAAGGCGTCGGTTTCTGCTACGGCGACCTGAACGAAATGACCCGGCGCTACGATCCCAAGAAACTCAACCAGGGCTGGAACCAGGTCGGCGCGGAAGAAGTCTTCTTCGTCGGCAATCCGGGATTGGGATTGTGGGCCCATCGCAGCCGTCTCTAAATCAGGAGCGAAATATGGAGAACAAATCTTTGAAGCTGAATAAATATTCCGTTGGAACCGGCGACAGATTCGCTCATCAGGCCAAAGCGCAGTTGCAAGCCTGCGTCAAGGTCCTCGATCAAGGCGTCGAGGTCGTGCCTGTCTGGAACAAGTCCAACCGCGAGCACATGATCATCGGCTCCGAGCCCCTTTCCGTGCGCCAGGCCGCCGATGCCGCCGTCAAGGCGCTCGGCTGGAGGCTCCCCTACTTTTGCGACGCCGACCACATCACCATCGCCACCGTCGACCGGTTCCTCAATCCCTGCGACTTCTTCACTATCGACGTTGCCGACTTCATCGGCCAGCCTCCGCAGCCAGCCGATATCGACGCATTCGTCAGGCGCCATCCTGAACTACTCGGCAGCATTCAATTGGCTGGCGTGGACGAAGCCCTCGAAATCACTGCGCAAGATCTTCGCCAGGCCGCCGAAAAGTTTCTCGCAGCCGTCAAAAAAGCCGGCGAAGTCTACCGCAAGATCGAGAGCGCAAAGGGCGCCGGCAACTTTATCCCCGAAGTCTCCATGGACGAAACCGACCGCGCCCAGAGTCCCGTCGAATTGCTCATCATTCTGGCCGCCATCGCCGATGAAGGCATTCCCGTCCAGACCATTGCTCCCAAATTCAGCGGCCGCTTCAACAAGGGCGTGAATTATGTGGGCGACGTGGCCCAGTTCGACCGCGAATTCAATCTCGATATCGCCGCCATCGCGTACGCCGTCCAGCAATTTGGCCTTCCCGCCAATCTCAAGCTCAGTGTCCATTCCGGCAGCGACAAGTTCTCCATCTATCCCGCCATTCACGCCGCCATCAAGCGCCACAATGCCGGCGTTCATTTAAAGACCGCCGGAACCACCTGGCTTGAAGAGCTCATCGGCCTTGCCGAAGCGGGAGGTGACGGCCTGGCGCTCGCCAAAGACATCTACGCCGAGGCCTTTGCTCATTGCGAAGAGCTCTGCCAGCCCTACGCCACCGTAATCGACATCGATCCATCGAAGCTTCCGTCGCCCGATCAGGTTCGCCAATGGACTTCGGAGCAGTACACCTCCGCTTTGCGCCACGTTCCCCGTGCTGCCGCCTACAACAACAGCCTCCGCCAATTGCTCCACGTCGGTTTCAAGGTTGCGGCCAAGAGGGGCCGCGGCTACCTTGATCTGCTCGATGCCAATGAATCCGTGATCGCGCGCAACGTGACAGAGAATCTCTATAATCGCCACATCGCTCCTGTCTTTCTTGGGCGCAACGCCTGATCACCGCGCCGGCCGTCACACTTGGCGAGCCGCATTTCAACCATCATTTCCCAACGTTCGCATGGAGAAGTCATGACCACTGAAATCCTCAGTCTTGAAGGCAAATGCGCGGTCGTCACCGGAGGCACCTCAGGCATCGGACGCGCTCTCAGTCTCGGGCTCGCCGATGCCGGCGCCGATGTCATCGCCAGTGCGCGCCGCCAGCATGAGTTGGACCAGACCGCCGACGCAATTGAGGCACGCGGCCGCAAAACCTTGCGCCTGGTTTCCGACGTTTGCGATCGTGCTTCCCTTGAAACCCTGCTCGCCGCGGCCCTCGACCGGCTCGGCAAGGTCGATATCCTCATCAACTGCGCCGGCAAAATCAAGCGCACACCCACCCTCACGCTTCCTGAAGAGGAGTGGACCGATATCCTCAACACCAACCTGACAGGAACACTCCGCGCCTGCCAGGTCTTCGGCAAACACATGCTCGATCGCGGCTATGGCCGCATCATTAACATCGCCTCACTCAATAGTTTCGTAGCTCTCAGCGAAGTGGCTGCGTACGCGGCCAGCAAGGCCGGCGTCGCTTCCCTCACCCGTTCCCTGGCCGTCGAGTGGTCAAAAAAGGGTGTCACCGTCAATGCCATCGCCCCGGGAGTCTTCCGCACCGACCTCAACGCCAAGCTGCTTGACAGTTCGGAACGAGGCCACGAACTGCTGATGCGTACGCCCATGGGCCGCTTTGGAAAAACCGAGGAACTGGTCGGTGCCGCGGTCTATCTCGCCTCCGACGGCGCCTCTTTCGTCACCGGACAAACCCTCGTTGTCGATGGAGGCTTCCTGGCCAGCGGCGTGAATCAATAACCAGCAAGATGCGCGCCCTTCGCCAGACAAGACGCCGAGAACGCTTCCGAGCGTCCCGAGTCAAAAATTCATAACATAAACGAACTATCATCCTGAGCGCAGTTTGGCGCGCTTTTTGCGCCAAACGCAGTCGAAGGATCCGCGGTTGCTTTTGTCTTTGCTCTTTCTCTACTTCCCAAAAAACTCAAGGTCAAGCCGAAGCGGCCGCTCGAGACATATGCTTCAAATCTCAGACTCTGCACCCTACAATTCGCGAAGATCCTTCACTGGCAGCCGCACAATAAAACGCGTGTTCCCCGGTTCCGACTCCACTTCGATGGTGCCGCCAAATTTCTGCGTCACAATCCGATGAACAATCTCCAGGCCCAGCCCCGTGCCCGATCCCTGCGGCTTGGTGGTAAAGAATGGCTCAAAGATGCGCGGCTTCACGTCCTCCGGTATCCCCGCGCCATGGTCCGTGATGCTCACCGCTAGCCAGCCTGCTCCCGCTTCGTTCCCGCCCCCAGCCGCGGGCTCATTCCACGTCGCAATCTCAATTGCGCCCTTCTCTTCAGAAGCATCCACCGCATTGTCGATCAGGTTGGTCCACACCTGGCTCAGCGCCGATCCCCGAGTCCGAATCGTCGAAGGACTCGCCTCGAACCGCTTGTCCACCCCAATCTGTTTCATCCGCAATTTGTGGCCAAGAATCGTCAGCGTGCTCTGCAGTCCGTCATGCACATCCAGCTCTTTCTTCGGGGACCGCTCGTCGTAGGCAAACTTCTTCACCGCCATCACCAGCTCTGAAATGCGCGCGATGCTCTCCTCGATCGCGCACACCAGCGATACGCTTGAAACCAGTCCCTCCAGCCAGTTCAGCGCATCTGAAAAATTCTCCGTCTCGAAGGCTTCCCTGGCGCAAGCCAGTTCCTTCTGGTCAAACCCGATAGTCACAAGCGCCGGCCCGATCGTGAATGCGTTTTCCACCCCGGCCGCCTGCAACCACTGCGACATCGCCTCTTCCGCATCCGACTCGTCCATGCTGCTCATCGCCGGACCATGGCAGCTCTGCACCGCATGCTCCAGCAACGTGCGCATGCATTCCAGTTGAAGTTGAGTCTTGGGTTTCTCCACCATGCGGAGGCTCAGTTCCTGCAGCCGCTTCAGGTTCCCGCGTAGTTGCGATGCAGCACGCTTGGCCGCCGCCCCCGGGTTGTGCAATTCGTGCATCAAACCCGCCAGCATCGTCCCCAGCGAAACCAGCTTCTCGCGATGAAGCGCCTCTTCCTGGTAGGTCTGCAGCCGCTGAGCCATATTTGCCAGCACAATTTTCCGCACCGCGGGGCAGCACGCAAGCAGCTTCCAGAACTCCTGCTCCCTGATCCGGATCAGCAGCGAGTCCCGCGTCGCCGTAATCAGAAACTTTGACCGCTCAACGCCGCTCAGAAAGGCCGTCTCGCCAAAACTTTCGCCGGGGTGCGCCACGCCCACCAGGGTTATCGATCCGTCAGTCTCCGGCCGCTCGGCTCGTGTTTCCCCGTCAAGCACCAGCCAAAAAAACCGCCACGCCTCGCCCGGTTCCACCAGCACGTCGCCGCCCCTCGCGCTGACGCGTTCCACATTGTCCACGCCGGCCAGCGCTTGCATCAGCATCTCGGCGCTTATATCGGCAAACACGCGAGTCCGGTGCAGATCCTCCACCACCAGCCGCAACGGAACCAATTCGATCTCCAATGTTTGTCCGCTCGTGCTCATCTTCGTTTCTCAGCCTTCTTTTCAGAGCCTGTCATTGCAGGCCCTAGAATCCCGCCAGATACTGGTGAATAAACTGCACCGCGATCGACCCTTCGCCCACCGCCGAAGCCACCCGCTTTACCGAGCCGTGCCGCACATCGCCGGCCACAAACACCCCCGGTACGCTGGACTCCAGAAGATAAGGTTCGCGCGGCTCGCGCCATCCCTCCGGCGCTTTGCCTGCGCGCGGCAGGTCCGGCCCGGCCAGCAAAAATCCCTTTTCATCCCGCAAAATCGATGCCGGAAGCCATGCCGTACCCGGCGCCGCCCCAATAAACACAAACAGAGACGTCGCCGGAACCTGCAGCTCCCCCTGCGAGTTCTTCAGTTTCAGCGCCTCCAACCGCTCCTCGCCGATTGCTTCCACCACTTGCGTGTGCGGCGCCACCACAATATTGGATGTGCGCTCGATCTCATCGATCAAATATCTTGACATTGTGGCCGAAAGTCCATCGCCCCGCACCAACATCGTCACCTTGCAGGCAAACTTGGCAAAATGCAGCGCGGCCTGCCCGGCAGAGTTGGCGCCCCCCACCACAAACACCTCCTCGTCCTTGCAGGCCGCCGCCTCCACCAGCGCGGCGCCGTAGTAAATCCCCCGTCCCATCAGCCGCTCCGCCCCCGGAATCTCCAGTTTCCGGTATTGCACCCCCGGCGCCAGCAGCACCACATGCCCTGAAACCTCTCTCCCATCTGCAAGTTGCACAAAACGGTATTGCCCGTCGATGCGCAGCGCGGTAGCCCGCTGGGTGAGGAACTCGGCGCCAAACCGCGTAGCCTGCGTGTGCGCGCGCCGCCCCAGATCGGCACCCGTCACCCCCGAAGGAAATCCAAGGTAGTTCTCGATCCTTGATGAGGTCCCGGCCTGCCCGCCCGGCGCTTCCGGTTCAATCACCAGCGTCCGCAAACCCTCGCTGGCGCCATAAACCGCCGCCGCCAGTCCCGCCGGACCGGCGCCCACCACCACCATGTCATAAAATTCCTCTTTCGCCTGGACCCGCAATCCCACCCGCGCCGCCAGCACCTCCAGCTCCGGATCGATCAGCGAGCTGCCATCGGCAAACAGCACCACCGGAAGCCGGTCGGCATTCAGTCCAGCCTCCTTGAGCAGCTTCGGCGCCTCCTCACCGCCGGCTACGTCCAGCCACCGGTAAGGCACATGGTTCTGCGAAAGAAAATTGCGCACCTGGTGGTCGTTGAGCGACCAGCGATGCCCAATCACGCGCAACCCCTCAAAAGGCGCACGATAGCCCGCCTGCCAGTCCTCCAGCAGATCGGTCAGCACGGGGTAAAGCTTCTCTTCCGGTGGGTCCCAGGGCTTGGTCAGGTAGTAGTGAATGCGGGTGCTATTGATGGCCCGGATGGCCACTTCCGTATCCGCATAGGCGGTGAGCAGCACCCGCCGCGCCTCGGGATAAAGCTCTCTGGCTTTCTCCAGAAACTCCACCCCGGTCATCCCCGGCATGCGCTGGTCGCTCACCAGCAGTGCCACCGGCTCCTGGCGCGTCTTCACCTGCGCCAGCGTATCCAGCGCAGCCTGGCCCCCGCCCGCCCGCATCACCCGGTAGGTTTTCCCATATTGCCGACGCAGATCCTGGACCACCGCCTCCAGAACGCTCGCGTCGTCATCCACCGCCAACAGAATCGGCCTCGCCATATATCGTCAGTGTAGAGCCTTCTTCCCTGTCTCGAACATCGCCTTTTCGACACCGACCCTGCCCCATGCCCAGGAAGCAGAGAACCGCCACCTTGAACCTCAGGGCGAAGTTCTCCTATGCCGGGTGCCTGGCCCTTGGGCACCCGAGACAGTCGCGAATCCCCTGCCCCCGAGGTCCATACCCCAAATAAACTGTCATCCTGAACGAAATCGAACGAAGTGGCCAATAAATAAACTGTCATCCTGAGCGGTAGTTTGGCGCGTTCTTTGCGCCAAACGCAGTCGAAAGATCCACGGTTGCTTTTGTCTTTGCTCTTACTCCACTTTCAAAAACACTCAAGGCCAAGTCGAAGCCGCCGCTCGATACGTCCTTCGAGCTTCCGACGCACTCGGTCAGCGGTTTTCAATCGTATGCAACAGATCCACGATCTTTGTCGCGGCAATGTGCTGGTAGTCGGGAGTCAGCAGCCCATAGTCTTCAACCGCATCGTACTTCCTCAACGCGCCGCTTGATTGGGTGCCGTTCAAAGGCCAATAACTCCACGACAAATGGTTCTCCTTCAAATAACGGACGAACAAGGTGAACCAGGTTGAACCCGCACCGGGAGGCAATCTCTGGTCTGTGCCGAACTCGCCTATCCAGATAGGCACTTCCGGTTCGGCGTGGAGCAAAAATCCGGCTCGCATGTCATAGGCTTGCTTCAGATCCTCATATGTCGCATAAACGCGGTCGTCCATGTTATACGCATGCGGGGAGTAAACAAGTCTGTGCTCGACACTGAGTCTCACCGGCAGCTTGTCAACGCCTATAAAGTTTGTCGAGTAATCCGGCCCCTCAACCATGATCAGCAGCAGCGGGTTGACCGCGAGAACCGCGTTGCCTCCCCGCTCCGCGGCGGCATGCCAATCCAGCTTCGGGTTAGCGCCGCCCCACGCTGCGCCGCTGCGCAGCTCGTTGCGCAGGTCCGCTCCAACCACCCATGGCTGGCCCCGGTAACGGCCCGCAATCCTCTGCCAGTCCGCGAGCCACTGCCTCTCGGGATAATCGCGGTTGTACCAGAGCCCGTTGCCATCCGTGTCGCTGCAACACCAGTCTGCGCGGCTCATGTGATTATCGAGAATGACCATGATGTGCGCCTGCGCCAGCGCGGCGATCACGGCATCCATCACCTCCATCGCGTGCTTTCCCTTGAACTGCGGATTTGCCTGCACGGCATAGTCAGGCACCCGCGGATTGCGTTCCAGCGTCTCGTTGGCCCAGGGCAGCCGAACGGAGTTCACGCCTATCTCCTCAATTTGCCTGATGATTACCGCCAGCGGCGCGTGATCCAGGCCTCCGGCCACGTATTCCTGTTCATCAAAACCGTACCAATTCACGGATGTGAGCCGGACCGCGTGTCCCAGAGCGTCCAGAATCTGATAACCGCTGGTGTGCAGTGGGGGCGTGATTTGATTCGGTTGGGCGAGCGCTGAAACGCGCGCGCCCGTGAGACAGAAAGCAGCAAGCATAAGCGCTCTTGAGCATGGTATTGAAATCATGTGCTGCAGAATACACCACCGTCGGCCAGGGGATCTTCAAGCCGCGCTCCCGCCATCAGCGCAGCCATCGCCTCAACGCGAGGCAGAACGCAGCAAAATCGTTACTATCTACACACAACACTTGGGCACAAGCCGCGTGCCCTGGGGGCCTGGCCTTTGGGTACCTGGGATAGGCGCGAATCTCCTGTCCCCGAGGTTCATACCCAAAATGAACTGTCATCGAGAGCATCCTGACTCGCGCTGGCGGGTCAGGATGCTCAAGAGAACAGGTTTCTCGATCGGGCAGCTTTGAAAGGTACGGAATTCAGCCCGCACGTAAAACACCCAATAAAGACGCGGTCTTTAGCTCCGGATGGACTTTTCTCTTCAGACCGCGCCGCTGATTAAATTGAGGCTGTTCCGTCTGTCGTCGATGAGCGCAGTGGAAGGATCCGCGGTTGCTCTTGTCTTTGCTCTTACTCCACTTCCAAAAACACTCAAGGCCAAGTCGAAGCGGCCGCTCGATACATGCTTCGAACTTCAGACCCTGGCACCTAGCCCTGTTTTCGAACCCTCAGACCGCAGTTCCAACGGCATCTTCCTCACCGTCGCAACCGTGTTCCAACGAACTTTCCGCGATGCCTCCACCCCCCGGGCTATGGTATAGTCGCCAAAAACTGAGTCGAGACGCGGATTCGTCTTTGCAACGGTGGGGAAAAACGTTTGTCTTCAGAACCTTCCTACAACTATCGTCCTGACATCGATGGCCTTCGCGCCGTCGCCATTCTCTCCGTGGTGCTCTTTCACGCCAGAGTTCCCGGCATACCTGGAGGATTTGTCGGCGTCGATGTGTTCTTTGTCATCTCCGGCTTCCTCATCGGCGGCCATATTTACTCCGACCTGCAAAAGAACAGGTTCAGTTTTCTCGAGTTCTACAAGCGGCGAGCGAAAAGAATTCTCCCGCCTCTCTTCGTTGTTCTCGCGATCTTGATGCCTGCCGCTTTCTTCCTCATGTCGCCTTACGAATTCAGGCGGCTGAGTTCGCGAGCGCTGGCCACGGTCCTGTCCCTCTCCAACTTCCTGTTTTGGAGAAAGGTCAATTATTTCCAGTCGGTCACCGAGAGTGAGCCGCTGTTGATGACCTGGTCACTCGGTGTCGAGGAACAGTTTTACTTCGTCATCCCCTTGCTGCTGGTCCTGCTGTTTCGTCTCGGCCGCCGAGTCCTCTTCTCCGCCATCGCGGTCGTCCTGGTTGTCTCCTTCGCCTGGTCCGCTTTTCAGCTCTCGCACAATCCCGTCGCCTGCTTCTATCTGCTGCCCTCCCGCGCCTGGGAACTCGCCGTTGGCGTCCTGCTCGCGATCTCATGGAAGCCCTTGCTCCACCGCAGGTGGCTCGCCTCGGCGTGGATCGCCAATCTCCTCTCCGTGTGCGGCATACTGCTGATCGTCTTCTCCTGCTGCCTTCTCAGCACCGCCACTCCGTTTCCCGGTCCCGCCGCGGCAGCCCCGGTTTTGGGCGCTGCCATGCTCATCCTCAGCCGTCCAAGTTTCCTGAATCACCGCATCCTGGGCTCCGCGCTTCTGTCCTATATCGGCCGTGTCTCCTACGCGTGGTATCTGTGGCATTGGCCGCTGCTGGCCTGTCTCCGGCTCTGCATTGGCGACCAGTTGCCTATCGCCCTGGCCCTGTCGGCGCTGCTGCTCTCGTTCTTACTCGCCGTGCTCTCCTATCACCTGGTCGAAAAGCCCCTGCGCGCCTCCCGCCGCGCCGCCGCTCCGTTGCTGTTGCGCTACGCCGCTGTCAGCCTGGCCATGGCCGCGGTCTTTCTCTTCATTTATAAAAAGAATGGCTTTCCGGATAGGTATCCCCAACTCACCGCGCAGGAGCACCTCGACGACGCCCTCAGCTCCAATCCCTGCATCATGCAGAGAAACAGCCTGACGCCGCCTTCCGCCTGTTACGATCCCACCCTGCGCCGCGACAAGCTTCTTCTTTGGGGCGACAGCCACGCAGAGGCCTTGATGCCTGCCGTCAAGACAAAAGCGGAGGCTGCCGGATATGTTTTCTCTTCCCTATTGCACACTGGATGCCCACCCCTCATCGGCGCCGCGCGCTATGACCACGACGACCCCAACTACTATAAGTATTGCCTCGCCTTCAACAAGCAGACCCTGCACTCAATTGTCAGTGATCCTGCGACAAAAGTGGTTGTCCTTGAAAGCTGGTGGGAATCCACCTTCGATTCTGAAGGCACGCGCCAGCTCGTCAAAGACGGGGTCGGCCCCCAGCCATCGCGCGATATCGCCGCCGACCTGCAACTCCTCGACGAATCTCTTCGCCAAACCTTGCAGACCTTGCTGGCCGCTCACAAGAGCGTAGTGGTCTTCAACGATGCGCCCACCTTCAAGCGCCTGCCGGTGTTGCGCCTGCGCACGTCGCAGAACCGTCTTCGCCTCAGCCTCTGGCGCCTGCTGGGAAGAACGGACGACCCCGATCCCGGCTTCGATCTTCCCAGCGACGCCGATCCACTGCATTCCAGTGTCCAGCAAATCGTGCGCCAGGACGCGCTAGCCGAGCCCGGCGTGGAATTTTGGGACCTGCGCAAATCGTTGTGCGATTCCCCTGACCGGTGCCGCTACCGTGAAGGAACTCAGCTCTATTACATCGACGATGCTCACCTCAGCCCTTTGGGCGCCGAAAGAGCTCTTGCGGGCTGGACCCCACCGCGTCCCCAGTAGCTCGCTCTGGAAACACACACACCTCGCCCTCCCTTCGAATGCAACCTCAATCGAGCGCTCGAATGGCACTCACTTTCCATCCGACGTTCCCCATCACCCCGCAGACGAAGCGCCTCCGGTGAAGTTCGCCCCTGGGGATTCATCTGCTTCCAGCACCCTGCGCGTCAATCGTCAAATGGCGGATGCGTGTCAAATCGCAACCGCGCTACATCACACAACTCTCAATACCGCAAAGAACCTCAACCTCTGAGATTTCCTGCGACGGGCCACTGTGCTAGACTCTCGACGCACACAGAGCGCGCCCGCTTGCGCTCTGCCAATCACACCCGAGCCTCTTTGCTCCACACGCCGAACCTTGGCCGCGGACAGCCTGCGCCCGGTCCACCGGAGCCTGCCGTGCCAGAGATCGAAATGCCTCTTGTCCCTTATTGCCGCCGTCACGCCGCCCAACTTCTCGCCGTTGCCGCTTCGCTCGCCGTGCTGGTCTGCGCCCCGTCCCTGCGCGCACAGCAGCCCGCCGCACCCGCCCATGCACCATCGCACTTTCAGGAGCCCGCACCGCTGAATTTCGACGATCACACCGGCTTCGTACAAATCTTCGACGGCCATTCGCTCGCCGATTGGGAAGGCGATCCGGAGATCTGGCACGTTGTCGACGGAGCCATTGTCGGCGAATCCTCAGCCCAAAAGCCCGTCTCCAACACTTACATCTGGCGCAAGGGCCTGGTCATCAAGAACTTCGATTTAAAGCTCGAGATCAAATGCGAAATCAGCGGAGGCAGCGGCATCCAGTATCGCAGTCAGACGGGGCTGCCCTTTCCCAGGCCCCTTCATCCCGGCGAAAAACCGCGCAACCTCGACTGGATGATGACCGGCCCACAGGCCGACTTCTGGTTCCCCGTCAATCCCATGTCCGCTTCCTACTCCGGCCAGTTCTATTCTGAGAACACGCCCCTCGGCATTCTGGCCTGGCGCGGAGAAGTGGTGAACTCTGCGAAAGATTTGCCACCCGCGGTGCTCGCCAGCGCAGGCGACCGCGACGAACTCGGCGGCTACATCAGGATCAACGATTGGAATCAGTATGAGATCGTTGCTCGCGGCGGCGTCATGATGCACATCATCAACGGACACCTCATGGCGGTGTTCATCGACGACGATCCTGCCTCTTCCAACAATCAGCCGGGCAAAATCGGCATCGAGCTCGAAACCACGCCCGCTCGCGTCTCCGCTCGCAACATCTGGATTCGCAAATTGCAGTGAACACGGGATGCCTTTAGAAGGTCAAGACGTTGCTCCACCGTCGGATCGGCGGGTGCCCAGAGCCTGCCCTGAGCGAAACCGAAAGGTCCCTAGCCTTTGGGGACCTGGGTTTAACAATACGGCAACTTACTTCTGCATCCCGTTTAACCTGTCCAACGTCCGCTTCAAGTCGTCCAGCTTCTGTCCCGCATCCGCCAGTTTGCCCTGCGACGTGAGCTGCTGATAATCGGAGAAGTCCCTGCTCGCCTGCGCAATCAGCGAGCCAAGGCTCACGGCAGGCTGCGGCGCCCCGACGGCTTCGGGTGCGGCCTGAGGCGCCTCAACAGCGCTCAGCGACGAGGCTCCTGAGCCGAACAGCGACGCCAGAGCGGCCTCGAACGTCGGCGCATAGGCCAGTCGGTCCTGCAGCGCCAGCACCACCAGGCGCAATTCGGGCATCGGGCTGCGCTCGGCCTGCAGATAAATCGGCTCCGCATACAGCAATGCCTTTCCGCAGGGAATCACCAGCAGACTGCCCCGGCGCACATGCGAGCCCTGCTGGTTCCACAGCGTCAACTGCCCTGAAAGCTGCGCGTTCTGATCGATGCGCGCTTCAATCTGCTGCGGCCCGTCCACCAGCCGGGTCTTCGGAAAATCGTAGACCACCGCCGTGCCGTAGTGTTCCCCGTCGCTGCGCGCCGCAATCCAGCCGATCATGTTGTTGCGGCTGAAGGGCGTGAACGGTAGAATCTCCACAAATTCCAGGTCTGCTTCTCCCGGCAATTTCATCAGTACAAAATTCGGCAGCATCGCCTGCGCGGTTTGATCGCCCGCGTCGCCCATTCCGGTTTCCGTGGCCACCGTCCACTTGTCTTCGCCGTTGTAAAAAACCTCCGGATCGGTCATGTGGTAAAGCCCGTACACTTCAGCCTGCAGGCTCAGCAGCAGCTCGGGGTAGCGCACGTGCTTGTGCAGCCAGACCGGCATCTGCGACGCATCCTTGAAAAGGCTGGGAAAAATCTTGCGCCAGGCCCCGATGATGGGATCTTCCTTGTCGAACACATAGAACGTCGTCGTGCCGTCATAGGCGTCCACAACCACCTTCACGCTGTTGCGCATGTAGTCGAGCGACTGCCCGTCGACGCTGTAGTCCGCCGAGTAGGGATAGCTGTCGGACGAGGTGAACCCATCGATGATCCACGAAAGCCGGCCATTGTCGCCCACCACAATATAGGGATCCTGATCGAAGGTCAGAAAAGGCGCCAGCGCGGCCACGCGATCGCGAATGTTGCGCCGCATCAGCAGCCGGCTGTCCGCCGTCACATCGTCGCTGAAGGGCAGTTTGGTCAGATCCCCACGGTCGAACGCCAGCAGGATGCGGCGCATGAATCCGCCCACCACGATGCCCCCGTCGCCCTGGTACGAGGTCAGATTGTTGGTCTGCCCTTCGGGATAGTTGAACTCCTGCTGGCCCGTCTTCACGTACACGTCGGTGTTGGTCATCTCCCCGAAATAAATCTCCGGCCGCGTCACGCTCAGCCCCGGAACCGTGCTCTGCACTGGCATGTTTGAGAGCAGCAGCGTCGGCAGCCCCTCCGCCGTGAACCCGTTCACCGGGTTCATCGTGATACCGTACCCGTGCGTGTAAATCAGCTTGTCGTTGATCCAGTTGCGGCTGCTGTCCGGCAGCTTGTCCAGGTTCAATTCCCGCACCGCCAGCATCACCTCGCGCAACGAGCCGTCGATCGTATAGCGGTCGATGTCGATGTCCGGAAAATCGTAATACGTGCGGATCTCCTGCACCTGGCGCAGCGTATCCTTGAGCGCCTGCACGTCCCAAAGACGAATATTCTGCAACGTGGCCTGGTTGTTCGCCGGATCGGCCGCGCCCGGTGTGATCTCGGCGGGAAACTCGGTCTGCATAAAGCGGTCGAGTCCATACGCTTGGCGCGTCATCTGGATGTTGTCGGCGATGTAGGGCCGCTCACGATCCAGTTGGTTGGGCTTCACCACGAAAGTCGTCACGTACCAGCCCGCCAGCCCCACCGCGACATAGCAAATGGCTCCCGGCGCCACCGCCGCGGCAAGCCATCGTCCCTGTGGGCGCAGCACTCCCGAGGCAATCGCAATCGCCGCGCCCAGCACCAGCGCCGCGCTCACAATCAGCAATCCGAAGATGTTTACATGCGCGTCGGTATAGGTCACGCCGTCGAAAATCGTGTGATGCGCAAACAGCAGCTCGAAACGGCTGATATACACCCGCAGTGCAACCACCAGCAGCAGAAATCCACCGCAGAGCGAGAACCCGCGCCACGGCAGCGCGACGGCGCTGCTCAGCCGTCCGCCCAGCGCCCGCGCTCCGCCTGACACCATCAGGAAAACGGCCGCGGCAATCGTCGAAATCACCGCCAGCGACAGCAGCCATCCGGTGATGATCTGCCAGGCCGGCAGCGTGAACAGGTAGAAGTTCAGCCCCCGGCCGAAGATTGGGTCCGCCATGGTTCCCGCGGCAGCCGGCGCATACCAGTAGAGCGCCAGTTGCGGCCATTGCGCTTCCATCGCCGCGCCCGTCACCAGCGCAATCAGCAGCGATCCCGCAATGCCGATCACGCGCAGCACCGTCGCCACCGGCAGGTTGAAACTCTGCCCCGCGAACAGGATCGTGTGGGTCGCCGGCAGGTCCTCACGGTGCGCCCGCTCGAGGGCCAGAAACACGCCCAGCAGAATCACAAAGGTCACCGCCGCGAAGCCCGCAAACACGCCCCACTCCAGCCCGAGCGTCGTCCAGAACACCTGCCCGTAGCCCAGAGAGCTGAACCACAGCAGATCGACCCAATAGGAGATCGCGGTCCGGCTTGCCAGCAACAGCACAACTACAATTGCGAAAAGAAAAAGAAGTTTCCGGTTATGCTTCCGTGGCGGCTGAGGCTGAGAATGAAGCGGCCAATCGATCGTATCGGGCAATTTTTCCACCCCACTTGGAGGCCAATTTCATGCTGGGCTGCACAGAGTCTTCTCAATGCGGCTGTTTCGAGACCACTGCTGCTCACCCGGCGTGAACCGGCGCTGCCTCATCTACTCTAGTCTCCCCGGCTCCAATTTGAAACAGAACAGCAACAGCCCTAGCCGCTCGCACTCCGCATTTCAGCGCGATCTTCCGCCCCAGGCCAGGTGCAGTTTCAATTGCCTCAGGTTTTCATAATCGATTCCAGAGCGCTCTAGCAAAGGCCGACTCCCCAATCCCGCCGAGTCTAGCATTAGCCAAGTCCCGGTCACGCCTAGCCCTCATATCTCACACGCTGACAGGTGAAGGGGAGGCTCTGCGGGTAAAGAAAATAGTTGGAAAGGCCGTCTTTTCTGTGTCATAACTGCGTTGTCGAGCCGGGTTATGGCCGAGGAAAGGGCGGCCTTTCTTATCTCAGAGTGTAATCAGGCAGTCTTCTCTTTCGCGGCCCATTTTTCGCGTCTTGTGGAAGCCAGTTTCACGGCCGGCCAGGTAACCAGCTACGGCGCGGCGTTGTTGTTGAGCGTCAACGGCTACCCAAACAGATTTTTCCAATTCCGCCGCGCAACCGGTCCGGCGGAGCAGTATCCATGACCCAACCTTCGGCACTGGAAAGAGTCCTCCGCTCAAGTGTTGGACCGCATCGAGGACCACTTCTTGTAAGGAAACTACTCGCCGAGCCGGCCCTGTCCCGCCAATGCCCGCAAGAATCATGCACCGTGAGAAATGGCGGCCGAAGCTAGGGACTGAGGGAACGAGGAGGCAGGAGTTCGAGATCAGGGCTGTACCGATTGTGCTAAGGTTCAAACCGTGAACGAGGGCGGCCGGGCGAAGGGCAAAAACGGGGGTCGGCGGGGGCGGCTGTTGCCGGGACTGGCGGTGAAGGACGGGCTGATGCGGCACCCGTTCGACCTGGAGTTCGGGGTGCGGACGAGCGGGCTGGTGGCGGGACGGCATCTGAAGAGCGGGCACCGGGCCGACCGGCATAGTACAGCCTACTTTGGGGTTGCGCCTTCGGTGTTCCGGGAGATGATTGTGCGCTGGCGGCGGTTGAAGCCGGCGGGAGCGATCGATGCGTTCACGTTTGTGGATGTGGGCGCGGGGATGGGGCGGGCGATGCTGCTGGCCGCTGAGTTCCCTTTTCGGGCGGTGGTGGGTGTGGAGCTGAACGGCACGCTGGCGCGGATTGGGCGAAGAAACATGGCGCTTTGGCAGAAGGCGGGACGGGCGCGGGCGCCGATGCGGATGGTTTGCCGGGATGCGGTGGAGTTTTCGATGCCGGCGGGACCGTGCGTGGCGTTCCTGTTCAATCCTTTTGGAGCTCCGGTGATGCGGAGACTGGCTCAGGGATGGAGCCGGAGCTTTCAAGGACGCGCGGGGGAGCTGGACATTCTTTATGTGAACAACGAGCAGGGTCGGGTGCTGGAGCGGCAGGCGGGCTTTGCCCGATTGTTCAGCGGCGAGGTGCGACGGTCGCGGGCGGATGCGATCGCCGACCACAGGATTCTAGCCAACCAGCAGGATGGCGAGTATGGCGTGACGAATTGGGAGGACTGTTCGATTTACCGGTGGGTGGGCAATACGGTTGGAAGAGAATGGAATTCGCCGTAGATTGCAATCAGGATGCTTCTGCTGAGGCTGGAGGGCTGACCCAATTCCACAATTCCTCCGGAGCGAAAGCCCAACGTCTTTAATGGGCGCTATACGTGCGGGCCGAAGCCCGCACCTTTCAAGGCGGTCCGATCTGGAGAAATGTCTTCTGCGGACCTAACTGGCGGCGCGAGTCAGGATGCTCGGGATGACAGTTTGTTTATGGTGTGAGTTTCGGACTGGGGACATTGATGCGCTACGGGGCGCGCAAGGCGTTCGTCGATTCGATAAATGTCTGGATTTCGAGGTCAACACTGGCGATTTCGGAGCCGCAATCGCGGCGGCTGTTACGGGTGCACTGGCAAAGTTCGGTGAAGCGGATATGGCCATTCTGGCTTAGCTCGAGGCCGGCGCCGATGAGTACGCTATAGATGTCGACGCACGATTGGCGCTCAAACTCGAAGAGCATGCTGATGGTTCCGGTGTCGTTGGCGCCGCGGCTCAGCACCCAGCCGCCGCAGCCAAGGATTGCGCCGGTGAGCGCCTGGATCAGACGTACCGGCTCTTCGACGGAGACAGCCTTCATCTGCATCGCCCACGGAATGCTCATCGATTGCCCCGCATCATTGGCCAGCATGGCGCCTCCCACTGGGCTTATCGGAGATGGAAGGAGCGGGGTAAAGTATGTGCAGGAGTTGCACGGCGGATGACCGGCTTTGAGACATCCGTGCGCTCCCATGGAAGGGCGCTTGCTGCACAGGTCGTTGGATGGCGGTCCGGAGGCTCGCTGGCGGGGGTGGGCTGCAGGTGGAAGGGCAGGAAATGTTGTAATTTGGTAACCAGCATGATCATTGGGTCTGGCATCGATATGGTTGAGATTCGGCGGATTCAGCGCTCGATGGACCGTTATGGAAGCCGCTTTCTGAACCGTGTTTATACTGGAGCGGAGCAGGCCTATTGCCTGCGCAAGCGCAACGCCGCGGAGAGCTTTGCAGCACGGTTTGCCGCCAAGGAGGCTGGAGCCAAGGCCCTGGGAACGGGGATCAGCTACGGCGTGAGCTGGCTGGAGTTCGAAGTGACGCGCGCGGCGAGCGGCAGGCCCAGCCTGCAGTTTCACGGCCGAGCGGCCCAGATCGCGGCGCGACTTGGTTTTGCTTCGGTGGCTCTCTCACTGACGCACACGGCCGAGCTTGCCGCGGCGAGCGTTGTTCTGGAAGATGGACGCTGAGGAGGATAACGTTCCAGGTCTCTTCCGGCGCGATTCTGAATGTGCGGTTGGGCTTCGTCGTATTCCAGGCGCCCAAGAGCGAGGCACCGGGGACACCCGGCCCGGCTAAACAGGCTGCGGAAAAGTCTCAAGAGAGGGACTGTTTGTCCGCCGGGGATTGGTTTAAGAAGTTGGTATGCGCGCGGCGAAGGCCGTGGGGTGTGGTTTTTTGTGGATAAGGAGCGAGAACGATGGGAGTGCCTGTCCCGATCGACCGAGTGGATCTGGAGTTTGACCATGGCAGCTTCGATGCCGCTGCGTTTGCGGCCCAGGCACAGAGTAGCCGCCGGGCGCTGGCCGCGGTCATCGACCACTCCCTGCTGAAGCCGGAAGCCACGCGCGCACAGGTGGAACAGCTTTGCGAGGAGGCAGCGCGGTATGGATTTGCCTGCGCGATGGTGAACCCGGTGTGGGCGTCGACGGCGGTGCGCAAGCTGACCGGCACGGGGATTACGGTAGGCGCGGTGATGGGGTTCCCGTTTGGTGCATCACTGGTTTCAACCGAGCGCCAGGAAGCAGCGGCGCTGATACGACTGGGCGTGCGCGAGCTGGATATGGTGATGCCGATCGGCCAGTTGAAGAGCGGCAACTACCACGCCGTGCTGCACACCATCCACTCGGCGGCACACCTGGCTCACCACCATGGCGTGCTGCTGAAGGTGATCCTTGAAACGGCGCTGCTGACGATGGAGGAGAAGTTGCGCGGGGCGGAGATCGCCATCCAGGCGGGAGCGGACTTCATCAAGACGTCGACCGGCTTCGCGTCGAGCGGCGCGACCGTTTCCGACGTGGCCCTGATGCGCGGCGTGGCAGGAGGCAGATGCGGGGTGAAGGCCTCGGGCGGCATCCGCACGCTGGCCGATGTGAAGGCGATGCTGGAAGCCGGGGCGAATCGGATCGGAGCCTCGGCCTCGGTGGCGATTCTGCAGGAGTTGGCAGCGGAATAGCGGCAGGGACTGAGGGACTCGTGACTGAGGGGCCAGGGAACGCGGTCGGGTGGCGCGGCTTTGATTCCTGCTCTCCCAGGTCCCCAACTGCCAGGGACCCGTTCGGCTTGGCTCAGGGCAGGCTCTGGGGCACCCGGCAAACCAAGCTTTACAGGTCCAGATCAAATGAACAGGCTATTGAAACCTCGCGCTTAGTCTCTGGTCCCTCTTTCCCTGCTTCCTGACTCCTGAATTTCAGTTATGATTCCCTTCGACACTTATGAGTGAAATCCCCCCATCTCCGCCGCCGGGAACCGAGTTCGAGGGCGACTATCGCCCGGCGAGCGATTTGCCGCTGGAGCCCATGAATCCGCGCGTTGAGCCGGCGGACGTGGTCTACCTTATGAAGCTGACCGACGCGCTGAACACCACGCTGGACCTGCAGACGCTGCTGAGCCGGACCTCGGAACTGGTGCGGGCGGTGATCCACTACCGGATCTTCGCAATTTTTCTGCTGAACGACCGCACGCACGATCTGCGCATGCGCTATCAGATCGGGCACACACCGGAGGTGGAGCGGGCACGCATCCCCGTAGGCAAAGGCGTGGTGGGCCAGGTGGCTCTGACGCGGCAGCCGGTGCTGCTGAATGACGTGAGCACCGCGGAGTTTTATACCAACGCCAATCCCGAGGTCCGCTCGGAGCTGGCCGTCCCGCTGATCGCCAAAAACCGCTTGATCGGCGTGATGGACCTCGAAAGCACGGAAGCCGGCTACTTTCGTCCCGAGCATCTGCGGGTGCTGACGGTAACCGCGTCGCGGATTGCGCAGGCCATTGAAAATGCACGGCTGTATGCGCGGGTTTCGCGCCAGGCGAACACGCTGGAAGTGCTGAATGAGATTTCGGCGGAGCTGGCCTCGATTCTGGAACTGGGCCCGCTGCTGGAGCGGGTGGGGCAGCTTTTGCGGCGTCTGATCGACTACCAGATGTTCACGATCATGCTTCTGGACGAGAAGGGCGAGACGCTGATCACGCGGTATGCATGGCGGTTCGGGTATGCGCACGCGCCGCTGCGGCGCATCTCGGTGACCAGCGGACTGGTGGGCGCGGCGGTGCGCGAATGGCGGTTCGTGAATGTGGCTGACGTGCTGAAGGACCCGCGCTATGTGCCCATGAACGAAGAGACGCGGTCGGAACTGGTGGTGCCGCTGTTCTACAAAGGCCGCGTGATCGGGGTGCTGGACCTGGAGCATACGAAAACGCATTTTTTTACGGAAGAGCATGAGCGGGTGCTGACCACGCTGGCGGCGCAGGTGGCGATCGCGATTGAGAATGCGCGGCTCTACCAGGCGGTGCGCACCCAAGAACGGCAGTTGGAGCGGGACATTGCGATGGCGCGCGAGGTGCAGCTCCGGTTGTTACCCGCAGAAGCGCCTTCGCACCCGCACGCGGAGACGGCGGTGCGCTTTTTACCCGCACGGACGATTGGCGGCGACCTTTACGATTTTTTGAACTACGGCGCGGAGCGGACGGCCATCGTGGTGGGGGACGTGAGCGGCAAGGCCGCGCCGGCGGCGCTGTTCGCGGCACTGGTGAGCGGCATTATGCGCGCCGCGGCCGCACAACGGCCCGCTCCAGCCGAGATGCTGAAGCTGCTGAACGACGCCTTGCAGGAGCGCAAGCTTGAATCGCAGTACGTGACCATGGTGTTTGCGCTGTGGAACGACGAAAACCAGACCCTGACGGTTGCCAACTCCGGAGCGGTGCCGCCGCTGTTATGCCGCGACGGGCAGTCAGTGAACGTGCAGGCGGAGGGATTTCCGCTGGGTCTGTTTCCCGACGTCACTTACGAGGAATACAACGTGGCCACGCGGCCCGGAGACGCGATCGTGTTTGTGTCGGATGGAATTCTGGACGCGGAAAATGAGAAGGAAGAGATGTACGGCCAGGAGCGACTGGCGGGGTTGCTGTGCGTCCATCGCGACCTGCCCGCGCTGGCGATCGCGGATGCGATTCTGGAGGACGTGGCGCGGTTCCAGGGAGCGAAAGATCGCTTCGACGACGAGACGATCATCGTGCTGCGGGTGCGGTAGCGGTTGCGGGGCAAACGCATTTCAAAATTTGGGAGATTGTGTTTTGAAAGGGCATGGCTTTCGCCGCGCCGACTGGATCTTGCGCATGGTTGCCGCAGCTCATAACCTGCGCAGGACGCAAAAGCTGCTGCTGCAAGCGGTGTAACACCCCAGGGGATACGTGGGTCTGAGCCGCAAAAGAGCGGCCTCAGACACAAAACATCAACGCAATCCAGCCCGCTAAAATCGAACCAAACTGCAATGACGGCACGAAGAACACAGCGCAAGGAAATTTCCGAACCGCAACAACGCGTTTTTCCGCAGCCTGTTGAGCGGGGCCCTTGTTACAAAGCCCCTGCGACGAATGATTCCAAATGTGTTTGCCCTGACCGGCGCACCCCGGGTGATTGTGCTATAGGTTGAGCCATGATCCAAACAAGAATGTTCTTCGCTCTGCTGCTCGTTGCTGCGTCTTTTGTTGCGCTCTTCAGCCACGCTCAAACCCTGGCTCCGACTCCGCCGATGGGGTGGAACAGTTGGGATGCGTATGGTCTGACGATTAACGAGGCCGACTTCAAAGGCAACGCGTCGGTGCTGGCCGGGATCGCGCGCTACGGCTGGAAGTATGCGGTGGTTGACGAGGGGTGGTACATGGCCAACCCAGATGGAAAGAGCGTGGAAGACGATCAGTACCTGTGGAACGGGAACGGGTTGCTGATTCCCGCGCCGGACCGGTTCCCTTCCGCCGCCGATGGCGCGGGATTCAAGCCACTGGCAGACTGGGTTCACACGCAGGGATTGAAGTTTGGGCTCCATATTATCCGCGGGATTCCGCGCCAGGTGGTGAAGGCGAACCTGCCCATTGCCGGGACCAGCTTCACGGCTCAAGATGCGGCCGACACCACCAGCCCCTGCCCCTGGGATCAGGGCAACTGGGGGATCAAGGACAACGCGGCCGGACAGGCTTACTACGACTCGATGATGAAGATGTACGCGGGCTGGGGACTGGACTTCATCAAAGTGGACTGCATCAGCGACCGGCCCTACAGGCCGACGGAGATTCGCCAGATTGCCGAGGCAATCAAGAAGACAGGACGGCCCATCGTGCTGAGCCTGTCCCCGGGACCGGCGTCGCTGAAGAACGCGGTGGAGTTGGGAAGCTATGCGCAGATGTGGCGGATTACCGACGACCACTGGGATGTGTGGACGGCGACACACGCGCCGGGGCAGGGCGAGTTTCCCGTCGGCATCAAGGATGAATTCGACCGGCTGGCGGCATGGTCAATCTATGTTAACCCCGGCAACTGGCCAGACCCGGACATGCTGCCCTGGGGCTGGCTGGGGCCGCATCCTGGATTGGGCGAGGCGCGGCAGTCGCGGGAGACGCACGACGAACAGCAGACCGAGTTCACGTTGTGGGCCATTGCGCGGGCGCCATTGATTGTGGGCGCGAATTTGACGCGGCTGGACGACTTTACGCGCTCGCTGATGACCAACCAGACCATGCTCTTCATGAACCAGAATGTGACCTACAGTCATCCGGTGGATGTGACCGGGCTGGCGGGGTTTGCGCATGCGCGGGTGTGGCGGGCAACGATCGACTCGCCGGGAGCCAGGAATTACGCGGAGTTTTTTGCTTTCTTCAACCTCGACGACCAACCGGTGACGCTGAAAGCGACGTGGAAGGAACTGGGTCTGGATGGAAGCAAATACCAGGCTGAGAATGTGTGGACCGACGACGCGTACAAGGAGACGAAGGAATTGAAGATGACCCTGCCCGCGCACGGGAGCACAGTGTACGAGGTGCAATAGCGGGTTTTCGAGAGATTTGCAGCGAGATTCCCAGGCCCCCAAATGCGAGGGACCTGGGGCACCGGCAGCAGAGGGATTTTTAGAATTAGTGATTTTCAAGGTCTCAGAATGGAGACCTGGGGCAGCCATCAGCGAACGATAGTAATCTGGCGGCCTGCTTAACGTATGCGAAACTGAAGAGTCAGGGAGAGATGCCCGAAGGGACGACCTCCCCGGCAGAGGCGCCTCATGCCTATATTACGTTCGACCTTTATTGCGCTCTCACGCAATCGTACTTTACGCAATTTTTGTGAAAACACCCGGATGGGCGTGCGGCTCAGCTCGCGGTTTGTGGCGGGCATGCAGATCGAAGACGCGCTGCGCGTGGCGGAATCGGTAAACCAGCAGGGGATGGCGGTGACGCTGGACTCGCTGGGCGAAAGCGTGACCACGGAATCGGAAGCGCACCGGGCCGCCGACATCTACCACCAACTTCTCGACGTGCTGGCTACGCGCGGGCTGAAGGCCAACATCAGCGTGAAGCTAACGCAGATGGGGCTGGATCTTTCGCCGGCGCTGGCCGAACAGATTGCCCTCAGCCTGGCCCAACATGCGCATGCCGCCGGCAACTTTGTGCGGATCGACATGGAGGACTCGCGGCTGACGCAACCGACGCTCGATATTGTGAGACGCGTGCAGGCACACGGAGACGCACGCGAGGCGATTGGGGTGGTCATCCAGGCCTATCTTTACCGCTCGCAGTCGGATGTGGAACAGCTTTTGGCCGAAGGCATCCGGATCCGGCTTTGCAAGGGAGCGTACAAGGAGCCTGCCGATGTGGCGTTTCCGCGCAAGGCGGATGTGAACAGGAACTTTGTCCGGCTGAGCCAGATGCTTCTGGACAGCCCTGTTTTCAATGGCCTGGCGACCCACGATTCCGCCATGATTGCCGCGGCGAAAGGATTCGCAAAGGAGAAAGGGATTGACCCCAGCCGTTTCGAGTTCCAGATGCTTTACGGTGTGCAGCGCGACCTGCAGCGTCAACTTGCGAAGGAGGGGTACAACGTTCGGGTGTACGTCCCCTTTGGAACGGATTGGTACCCATACTTCATGCGCAGACTGGCCGAGCGGCCCGCCAATGTGATCTTTCTGGCGAGGAACTTCTTCAGGAACTAGAGCAGGGGATGCGCGGCCTACTCAGCGCCGGAGAGAGGCTCGCCTTGCTTTGCGTGCAGGCGGCGTCTCCTTATCAAACAGTTTGAGCCGCACGTTGAGCATCGCCAGGGATAATAGCCGAACAATGAGGCGAACTTTTTGAGCAGCGAGCCTTCCCGGGGCTTGCGCTTGAGGGAATGATTTTGGCACCGGGGACACCGGAGGCTGTGCCGGTGCGGACTGTGCTGTTCCGCGACCGGTTCGAGGACCTGGTCTTCGTTCTTGGCCGTCAAATCCGATTCCTTATTGTTCAATGGTTAGATTTCAACAAGGATAAATCCCTTTTGCTGCATTTGAACAGGGAAAATATTCATTTCTGAACCACGCTCAGCAATGAACCTGGCCCCGCTCTTCAAGGGGGTTCAGGAGAGATTCTCTTGACAAGAAGACTGATCGCCGGGAGAAGGAAGGATCCAAGCTGCTTGGGGAGGGACGACTGCGGCGTGCGAGGGCGCCGGTGGGTCTATCCTGCGAGCCTCGCCAGGCCCTGCCGGGCCAGATCCGCAACTGCCTTTGCCAGAGTGAGGGAATCATTCAGCGACTGAGGCCGCTCCAGGCGGATGCCACGTTTGGCCGCGTATTCGCGGAAGAGAATGTCCACGTCAAAGAGGATTTCGACGTGATCGCAGAGAAAGCCGATGGGCTGGAGGATGAGAGCCTTGATGCCTTCGGCGGCGATGGCGTCGAGGGTTTCTTCGACGGACGGTCCGATCCATGGGCCGCCGCTGGCGCCCTGGCTCTGGAAAGCAAACCACCAGCGAGGAATTTCGGGGACCAGCGCGGCCACCAATTCGGCGGTGTGCCGGGCCTCTTCAGCGTAAGGGTCTGCGCCTGCGCCGGGCCAGAGACGCGGCTGCCGATCGGCGTCAGCGGGAGGCTGAATGGTGCGCGTGGGCACACTGTGGGCGGTGAACAGCACCGGGACGGATGAGCCTGTCTCCTGGGTCAGCTTGGCGAGAGCCGGACGAAGACGCTCGGCGAAGGCCTGGGCGAGGAGCGGATGGCGCGCCCACGCGGGCGTGAAGTCGATGCGCAGACCGGCCGCCTCCGCTTCGACAGCGCGGCGGTAAAGGCCCACGCTGGTGCGGGAGTTGTGAGGCGCCATGCAGAGAACGGCTGCTTCTTCAATGCCGTCGGCGCGCATCTGGCGGACCACGTCGGGGATGTAGGGACGCCAGTTTCTCATCCCGACGTAGACGGGCGCAGGGGTGCCGGATTGAGCGAGAAGTTCGTCTGCAAGGAGGGCCTTGGCGAGTTCGGCCTGCTTAAGCGTGATCTCCGTGAGCGGGCTGCGGCCGATGAGGGAGTAGCGGTGCTGAATCTCTTCAACGACGGACTGCGGCAGAGTTCGTCCGCTGACCACGTTGCGCAGGTATTCGGGAATCTGCTCGACGGTTTCAGGGGTACCGTGGGCGAGGAGCAAGACGGCCTGTTTAGCCATTGGCGGGCTCGAGCCTGAACTGCCGGACCATGCGAACGACGGCTTGCACATTTTCAACAGGTGTGCCGGGGACGATGCCGTGACCAAGGTTGAAGATGTGGCCGGGACGGCCGGCGGCGGAGCGGAGAATCTCATGCACGCGCAGTTCGAGCAGTTCGACGGGAGCAAAGAGGGTAATGGGATCGAGGTTGCCCTGCACGGCGTGGTTGTAGCCGACGGCGCGCCAGCCTTCATCGAGGGGCTGACGCCAGTCGAGGCCGACGACGTCGGCGCCGGTTGCGGCCATGTCCGCAAGCAAGCCCGCGGTTTCTACGCCGAAGTAAATGACCGGCACGCCCATCTGCTGAACGGCGCGAACCAGGCGTTTGGAGGCTTCGAGGGCGTATTCGCGATAGTCGGCGAGGGAGAGCGAACCGACCCAACTGTCGAAGATCTGGATGACGTCAGCGCCGGCCATCACCTGCAGGCGGCAGTACTCTTCAAGAACTTTGACGAGCTTGTCGAGCAGCAGGCGCCAGGAGAGCGGGTCGCGATACATCATTTGCTTGGTGTGAATGTAATTGCGTGAGCCTCCGCCCTCGATCATGTAGCTGGCCAGGGTGTAGGGCGCGCCGCAAAAGCCGATGATGCCGAGGCGGTCGCGAAAGTGCGCGGCGACTTTCTCGATGGCGCGGGCTACGTAAGCCAGCTCGGCAGCGCGGTCGGTGCGCAGGGCGCGTACGTCCTCAGCGGTGCGGACAGGGTGATGGACGACGGGGCCTTCGCCGGCCTGAAACTCGAAGGGCAGGCCCATGGGCTCGAGCGGCAGCAGCAGATCGGCAAAGATGATGGCGGCGTCGACGCCGAGCTTTTCAGCGGCGGTGATGGTGACTTCGGCGGCCAGATCGGGCTGCTTGCAGATTTCGACCAGGGTGTGATGCTTGCGGACGTCGCGGTACTCCTGCATGTAGCGGCCGGCCTGGCGGAGAAACCAGACGGGGGTGCGGTCGACGGGCTTGCGCAGGCAGGCGCGGACAAAACGGCTGCCGGCAAGAAGCGTCTCGGGAGTGGCGTCGGAGTTCGATCCTGCGGCGACGGGGATGGGGATGGGTGGTTCCATCGTTCAATTCTAAAGGGACCGGGAGAAGAAGCTCGGTGGGCTGGAAGAGATAGCTATCGCCAGCGAAAGATGCGCAGGGCGACGGCGAAGGGGACGACGAGCCAGGCGAGCAGGATGGCGACTGGCGCGGCGAGGTGGTTGAGGCTTACGCCCTGCAGCATGTTGGCGCGGAAGGCGTCGTTGGCGGCGGTGAGCGGCAGGGCGCGAACGAAGGGCTGAAGGAGGGCCGGAAATCGGGAGGCGGAAAAGAAGACACCGGAGAGAATCCACATGGGCAGCATGACGAGATTCATGAGGCCCGAGGCGGTTTCCATGGTGCCGGCACGCGAAGAGACCAGCAGGCCCAGAGCGGAAAAGGCCATGGAGGTGAGCACGCAGAGAAAAGCAAGCTGCCAGAGCGATCCGCGGAACGGCACGCCGAACGCAAGGCGGGCAAAGCCCAGGAAGGCCGCAACCTCAATGACCAGCATGATGAGGCGGGAGAGCAGGAAAGAGGCTAGATATTGCCAGCGCGGCATGGGCGAAGCAACCATGCGCTTGAGGAGTTTTTTTTGGCGCGCCTCGACGATGGAGAAGCCGAGACCCCAGATGGCGGAGCCCATCAGGTTCATGCCGAGCAGGCCGGGAATCACAAAGTCGATGTAGCGGGAGCCGGTCTCATGGATGAGCTGATTTTCGGCGTGGACGGCATCGCGCCGGCCGGCCGCGATCTGAATGGCGCGATCGGCAAGCAGGCGCGCGGAGCGGGCGTCGGGATTTGTGTCGTCATAGCGGTAGGCGACGCCGCCGGCCTCGGGAACGGCGAGCAGCAGAATCGAGCCCGTAGCCAAAGCGCGGACGCCGGCCTGCTGGTCCATGGTGGTTGCGGTGAGTCCCTTATCGGCTGCCAGGGCCTGGGTGAGCTGCGGGGTGGTAGCGGCCACGGGATAGACATCCGCGGGACGATTGCGGAAGGCGATGCCGAGGCCTGCGGCAAGCAGGATGGGGAAGATGAAGATCCAGAAGATGGCCTCCGGCTCGCGCAGGATGAGCCGGAAGCGCACCGAGGTCAATTGGTACAAGCTGCCGAGGCGGAGCTTACTCATCGCGCAGGTTCCTTCCCGTGAGGCGGACGAAGACGTCTTCAAGCGTGGCCGAGTGGGTACGAAATTCGCTGAGATGGAGCCCCTGAGCGGCGAGCGCGGCAAAGATGCGCGGGACGGTGGTGTGCAGCTCGCTTACCGAAAGCTGGTGCAGCGCGGCGTCCACGCGATGAGACTGCACGCCGGGGATGGTGGTCAGCTGCGCCAGATCGAGCTGGGCTGGATCGAGCTGGGCCGGATCGAGCTGGGCTCTCCCAGATTCATTTAGGCCTCCCTCCGTGTGGCTCACGGCAAACTCGACGATGTCTTCGCCGCCAATCGACGCGATGAGCTGCGGCGGCGTGCCGAGGGCGATGACGCGACCATGATCCATGATGGCCACGCGGTCGCAGAGGCGCTCGGCCTCCTCCATGTAATGGGTGGTGAGGATGATGGTGCGGCCGGCCCGCTTGAGCTGGTCGACCAGGTCCCAGAGATGGCGGCGGGCCTGGGGGTCGAGGCCAGTGGTGGGTTCGTCGAGAAACAGCAGCTCCGGGTCGCCCACCAGGGCGCAGGCCATGGCCAGGCGCTGCTTCTGGCCTCCGGAGAGACCGCCGACCCTGGAATGGCGCTTCTCCTCAAGCTGAGAGGTGCGGATGGACTCGTCGATGGAGATGCCGCGGCGAAAGAAGCTGCGAAATAGGCGGAGCGTCTCCTCGACGGTGAGTTTTTCAGGAAACTGGGTTTCCTGGAGCTGGACGCCGATGCGCTGGCGCAGTTCGTCGGCCCCGGTGCTCCAGTTGAGGCCGAGCAGCTTGACTTTGCCCTCGTCGGGCTCGGTCAGCCCTTCGCAGATTTCGATGGTGGTGGTCTTCCCCGCCCCATTTGGGCCGAGGAGGCCAAAAGATTCCCCCTGTGCGACTTCGAGGTCGAGCCCGTCGACGGCCTGGACGTCGGAAAAGGCCTTGCGCAACCCGCGAATCAGCAGGGTCGGGGTGGCCAAAGAGCCGTTTACGGGATGGATTGCTGCCACCGTCATCGCACCAGATTACCGTATTTGTACTAGGGCCTGTTAACACTACTGGGGTGGTTGGCGCCAGTAGTGTTAACAGGCCCTAGGTGTGTGTCGGGCATAGATTCGTGACGGAGCCTATAGCGTGGGCAGCGAGTTCTGTTTTAAGTTTGAGCCATGGGCAAGAACTTCATTCCTGACACGGTCGACCAGACGCTTCTGTTTC
>Ga0181520_10000181_pt1 | contig 133270 bp, 112 predicted proteins | sample PEATcosm2014_Bin_29_FD_132451 | JGI IMG/M metagenome (GOLD analysis project Ga0181520, IMG submission 132451) | Peatland microbial communities from MTU Mesocosm Facility, Houghton, MI, USA - PEATcosm2014_Bin02_30_metaG | ecosystem: Environmental > Terrestrial > Soil > Wetlands > Peat | place... | reverse complement strand
GGCTTGCGCATTCGCGTGAGCTTTGACTCAGCCGCCACACCTTACCTGGGCCTTTGGATCTGCTACGGCGGCTGGCCCGACCGGCCGGGGCCGAAACAGATTTGCGTGGCCATGGAACCCGCTACCGCGCCCGTGGACTCGCTGGCAATTGCCGGTCCGTGGTCGCGCCAACTTGCGCCCGGCGAGTCGTTCCGCTGGCCGATGTTTGTTGATTTCGAAACCATTTAAGGTGTGACTCCTATGCATGATCCAGTTGAATTCCGTTCTCGGCACCTGGCCCGCTTCCATGCCGACCCGGCGATTTTTGTGGCTCCCGGCCGCGTCAACCTGATCGGCGAACATACCGATTACGCCGAGGGATTTGTGATGCCCGTGGCGATCGATTTTGCCACCCTCGCCGGAATCTCGCCGCGATCCGACGGCAAGATTGTTGTCTACTCAGAGAACTACCAGCAGGAACGCACCTTCGATGCAGCGGCCTTGCCCGCCAAGGCCAGCAACCATTGGAGTGACTATCCGCTGGGAGTGGCAGCGATCCTGGCCGGGGAAGGCCACAAGATTCCAGCTTTCAGCTTGAGCCTGTGGGGCGACGTTCCGCTTGGCTCCGGACTCTCCAGTTCCGCTTCAGTTGAGGTGGTAACGGCGCTGGCCATCCTCTCGCTGATCGGGGCCAGTTATCCCGGGCCGGTGCTGGCCCGGCTGTGCCAGCGCGCGGAAAACGAGTTTGTGGGCGCCAATTGCGGCATCATGGACCAGTTCATCTCTGCCAATGGCGAAGCAGACCACGCGCTGCTGCTGGATTGCCGCGACCTGAGCTACAAGCTGGCGCCCATTCCTGCCGACGTGGCGCTGATCATTGCCAATACCATGGTGAAGCACTCCGTTGCCGGAGGCGACTACCCCACACGCCGACGGGAATCCGAAGCCGCCTGCGCCGTGATAGCAAGTCACCGCCCGGGCGTTCCCTTTCTGCGCGACGCGACCCTCGAAGATCTTGAAAAATGGGGCCACGAGATGGAGCCTAAATCGCTGTTGCGGGCCCGCCACGTGATCAGCGAAAACCTGCGCACGGTGGCCGCCTGCAACGCGCTGCTGAAGGGCGATATGGCCGAGTTGGGCCGGCTGATGGCCGAGGCGCATTGGAGCTACAGCAAGGACTTTGAAGGCAGTTGCGCCGAGGCCGACACCATGGTCGAACTGGCACAGGATTTGCCGGGCCTGATCGGCGCGCGGCTAACCGGCGGGGGCTTTGGCGGCTGCACCATCAACCTGGTGAAGCAGAGTCATGCCAAGGCGTTTGCTGAAGAACTGGGCCAGCGCTACGCAACCGCGACCGGAATCGTGCCCCAGATTCACATTTGTCACGCATCGGGAGGCGCGCGCAAACTGGCCTGAAGTCGTTCTATTGAAGCCAATTGACCGGCTTGCTGCTGGAAAGCCGGTCGTGATTTGTTATGACGTATTGAAATCCGATTACTTCGGGGCGACTTGCGGGCGCTACCGCTGCACAGCAAGTACCGCAATCCTTGTTAAAATCACATTACGATGAAAACCGGACGGGAAAAGGTTTACCCGGTTGGCTTTTCCTTGATTCCGATTCTCAGGCCGTCGCTTGACCGCTTGTGAGTGCCGCAGAGAGACAGATGATGCAACCCGCAGTGCCTAAACCTTTTTCCTACGAGACATTTCCTACTTCTGGCCTGGTCGCTTACTTCTCAATGGAGATTGCCATCCACCGTGCCATGCCCACCTATGCAGGTGGCCTGGGCATGCTGGCTGGCGACACTCTGCGCTCCGCCGCGGACTTGGGCGTTCCCCTGGTGGCCTTTACGCTGGCGCACCGCAAGGGATACTTTCAGCAGCATCTGACCGGCTCCGGCGACCAGAGCGAGGACATTCAACCGTGGAATCCCGCCGACTTCTGCCATGAAGAATCAGCCCGCATTACGGTCTCAGTGGAAGATCGCGTAGTGACGGTGCGCGCATGGCGCTATGATTTGCAGGGCCGCTATGGGCACGTGGTGCCTATCTATCTGCTCGACACAGACCTTGACGGCAACTCGGGCTGGGACCGCGGACTTACCGACCATCTTTATGGCGGCGACACGAACTACCGCCTGCAGCAGGAGATTGTGCTGGGGATGGGCGGCGCGCGCATGGCCAACGCACTGGGCCTGAATGTGAACGTCCACCACATGAACGAGGGGCACGCGGCGCTGCTGACCCTGGCGCTGCTGGAAAGCCAGATGAGCGGCGGGCCGCTGGCCGCAGCCACCGAGACGGACATTGCCCAGGTGCGGCGCAAATGCGTCTTCACCACCCACACCCCGGTTCCCGCCGGACATGACCGGTTTTCTACTGAGCAGACCATCCGCATCCTGGGCGGCGAGCGCACCGCGCGGCTTGAAAGGCTGGACTGCTTTCGCGATGGCCTGCTGAATATGACCCTGCTGGCGCTGCGCTTTTCGCGCTACGCCAACGGCGTGGCGCTACAGCATGGCAAAGTTTCGCGCGCCATGTTTCCCGAGTTTGCAATCGACTCGATTACCAACGGCGTGCATGCGCCCACGTGGGTTTCGGAGCCGGTGCAGCAGATGCTGGATGCGCACATCCCGGCATGGCGGCGCGACAACCTCTATCTGCGCAATGCCATCGACCTTCCGGAGCAGGACATGTTGAAGGCTCATGCCCGCGCCAAGGATGATTTGCTGGCGGAGGTGGCCACGCGCACCGGGCTCTTGCTCAATCCCAGGGTGCTGACGCTGGGCTTTGCGCGACGAGCCGCCACTTATAAGCGCGCCAGCCTGCTCTTCACCGATCCCGAGCGGCTGCTGAAGACTGCCAACGATGCTGGCGGGCTGCAGATCCTCTACGCCGGGAAGGCCCACCCGCAGGACGCGCCCGGCAAGGCGCTTATTCACACCGTGATTGAGACGGCCGGCAAGCTCTCCAATGAAAAACTGCGCATCGTTTATCTTGAGGACTACAACTGGGACCTGGGCGCGCTTCTGACAGCGGGCGTGGATGTATGGGTGAACACGCCGCGGCGGCCTTACGAGGCCTCAGGCACCAGCGGCATGAAGGCCGCGCTGAACGGCGTCCCCAGCCTCTCGATTTTAGACGGATGGTGGATTGAGGGCTGTATCGAGAACGTGACCGGCTGGGCCATTGAGGACGGAGCCAACGACGCCGAGGAGGCGGGCTCACTCTACCATAAGCTGGAGACGGCTATCGTCCCGCTCTACCTGCAGGCGCCAGAGAGATGGGCACGCCTGATGCGCACTACGCTGGCGTTCAATGGCTCCTATTTCAACACCAACCGCATGGTAAAGCAGTACACGCGCAACGCTTACTATCCGGTGAAGCTGATCGAGACTGCCAAGGTGGAAGAGGCGGCGTTTGCGAATTGAGAGGTCAGCTTCTAGCGACAACTAGTCCCCGGGTGACTCTTCGAGTTCCTGGCCGACCTTGTGCAGCTTCATGACTCTCCACTGGAGCTTGTCAAAGAAGATATAAACCACGGGCGTGGTAAAGAGCGTCAACGCCTGTGAAACCAGCAGGCCGCCTACGATGGTGATGCCCAGAGGCTTGCGCAGTTCCGAGCCTACACCCATGCCGATGGCGAGCGGCAGGCCACCGAACATTGCCGCCATGGTGGTCATCATGATCGGGCGGAAGCGCAGCAAACAGGCCTGATAAATGGCCTCGACAGGTGGCAATCCCTGGTCGCGCTCGGCTTGGAGCGCAAAATCGATCATCATGATGGCATTCTTTTTCACGATGCCGATCAGCAGCAGTATCCCGATCAGTGCAATGATGCTCAATTCGGTCCCGGTGAGCAGGAGCGCCAGGATCGCGCCCACACCGGCGGGCGGTAGCGTGGAGAGAATGGTCAGGGGGTGAATCAGGCTCTCGTAGAGAATGCCCAGCACAATATAGACGGCCACCAGCGCGGCCAGGATGAGATACGGCTCGTTCCTGAGCGAATCCTGGAAGGCCTGCGCGGTGCCCTGGAAGGTGGCGTGAATGGCGCTGGGCATACCCATTTCGCGCTGCACTTTTTCCAGGGCGGTTACGGCGTCGCCCAGGGCCACGTTGGGCGCCAGGTTGAACGTGAGCGTGACCGCAGGGTACTGTCCCTGGTGATTGACCGCCAGCGATGTCCGCTGCTGCTCGTAGTGAGCGATGGCTGACAGCGGCACCATGGCACCGCCGGTGGATGGAGTGGGAGCTGTCGTCGCCGCTGTACCGCTCGAGGCCCCGGCGAGGAGGGAGGATGTAGCGGATCCGGCAGTACCCGCCGACGGGTTAATAGCCGTCAGAGTCCCGACCAGGAGCGGGTTGCTCGCCGCCAGTGAGCCGGCGGTGGGCGTGGTGGTCGCAAGGGCGCCGCCGGAGGTGGGGAAGATTGCAGTGGCCCCGCCGGACGAAGTGGCCGCGACCGGCGCCGTAGGAGCAAAGCCTCCCGAGGAGGCCGCCGTGGTGGTGGCAAGCGGCGCTCCGGTGTTTGTTGCGGCAGGTGTCGAGCCGACCACATTGCTGGCCTTGATGTAAATGCCCTTGAGCGCGTCAGGGCTCAGCTGGTATTGGGGATCAACCTCCATCACCACAAAGTACTGGTTCAGCGCGGTATACATGGTGGAGACTTCGCGTTGGCCAAAGGCGTCGTAGAGCACCTGGTCGATGGCGCTGGCGGTGATGCCCAGTCGTGAGGCTGTGTCGCGGTCGATTACCAGGTTGGCAGCCAGTCCCTGGTTCTGCTGATCGGTAGAGACATCGCGCAGCTCGGGCATGCCTCTCATGCGCGCCTGCAACTGCGGAGCCCAGGAATTCAGCTCATTTAGATTTTCGTCTGAGAGCGTGTACTGATATTGCGCATCGCTGCCGCGGCCGCCGATCTGAAACTCCTGCTGCACTTGAAGAAACAAGGTTGCGCCGGGAACACTGGTGAGCTTGCGGCGCAGCCGGTTGACCACCATGTCGCCGGTTACGCCCTTGCGTTCGTTCGGTGGCTTGAGGGCGATGAACATGTTTCCAACGTTGGTGCTGCCGCCGCCTGGCCCATTGCCGCCCACAAAGGCTGTCACTGATAGGACGGCTGGATCGTCGAGCACCATCTGCGCAAGCTGCCGCTGCTTATCGCGCATGGCCGGAAAGCTAATGTCCTGCGCGGCGCGCGTTCGGCCGCCCATCCGTCCCGTGTCCTGCTGCGGGAAGAATCCCTTGGGCACGATGATGAAGAGATAGATATTGAGCACCGCTGAGCCCATGGCCACCGACAGGATGAGCCATTGGTGACGCAACACCCAGCGCAGCGCAGTCGCATATTCCGAGCGCAGCCATTCAAAGGCGTGTTCGCTGGCGCGATAGATGCGGCCGTGGCGGCTCTCGTCCCGCGCCTTGAGAAAGTGAGCGCAGAGCATGGGCGTGGTGGTGAGCGACACCAGCAGCGATACGGCGATGGCCACGCTGAGGGTGACGGCAAACTCACGGAAAAGCTTGCCCACAATCCCGCCCATCAACAGAATGGGAATGAAGACCGCGATCAGCGAGGTGCTCATCGACAGCACCGTGAACCCGATCTCCTTGGAGCCCTGCATGGCCGCATCGAAGGGCTTCATGCCCTTTTCAAGATAGCGGGTGATGTTCTCGATAACCACGATGGCGTCGTCAACCACAAAGCCCGTGGAGATGGTGAGCGCCATCAGCGACAGGTTGTCGATGGTGTAGCCCAGCAGATACATCACGCCGAAGGTGCCCACCAGCGAAAGCGGCACGGCCACCGAGGGAATCAGCGTGGCCCACACCTCGCGCAGGAATAGAAAGACCACTAGCACCACCAGCAGCACGCTGATGATGAGCGATATCTCAACGTCGTGGACGCTGGAGCGGATAGTCGTGGTGCGGTCCACAGCCACGTTGATCTTGATGGTGGGCGGAATGGCGGCCTGCAGGTGCGGCATCTCGGCCATCACGCTGTCCACCGCGTCAATCACATTGGCGCCGGGAATCTTGAAGATGACGATGAGTATGGCGTCCTTGAGCACGCCACTGTGTCCCGGAGCATTGTTGCCCGCCACTCCCGCAGTGTGGATGTCGGCCACGCTGTCTTCAACCCTGCCCAGGTCCGACACGCGCACTGGCGCTCCGGTTTGTTGGTTATAGCCGGCAATGATGGGCGCGTAGTCGCTGGCTTTGAAGATCTGGTCGTTGTCGTAGATCATCCAGCGATGATTCGTATCTTGAAATGCGCCCTTGGGCCGGTTTGCATTGGAGTTGGCCAGCGCCGTGCGCACCGCCTCCAGCCCGATGCCGTTGTTGCCCAGTTGCATGGGGTTCAATTCCACACGCACCGCGGGGCTGGAACTGCCCCCGACAAAGACCTGGCCCACACCCTGAATCTGCGAGATTTTTTGCGACAGGATGGAATCGGCCATGTCGTATATCTGCGGCTTGGGCACCACGTCGGAAGTGAGTGTGAGAATCAGAATCGGCGCTTCAGCAGGGTTGGCCTTGCGGTAGCTGGGATTCTGGGGCAGGTAGGAAGGCAACTGGCTGCGCGCCGCGTTGATGCTGGCCTGCACGTCGCGCGCGGCCGCATCGATGTTGCGGTTCAGGTCGAACTGCAGAGTGACGGATGCCGAGCCAAGTGAACTGGACGAGGTCATCTGGTTCACGCCGGCAATGCGTCCGAACTGCCGCTCGAGTGGCGTAGCTACAGCCGAGGCCATTGTCTCCGGGCTCGCGCCGGGCAGTCCCGTACCGATGCCGATGACAGGAAAGTCCACATCCGGCAGCGAAGCCACTGGCAGCACGGAATAGGCCACCGAACCCGCCAGCAATAGGGCCACGCTGAGCAGCGAAGTGGCTACCGGGCGCTGAATGAAGGGTGCGGAAAGATGCATGGGTCCCTCAGTCGCCGGCAACCGGTTGTGCGTTGGGTTCGTCGATCTTGGAAGGCGCGGTGTAGAGGTGCAGCCGGTGCGCCAGCTTGTCAAAGTAGAGATAGACGACCGGGGTGGTGTAAAGGGTCAGAAGCTGCGAGAAGATGAGGCCGCCCACAATTGTGATGCCCAGCGGCTTGCGGAGTTCCGCGCCTACGCCGCCGCCCAGGGCCAGCGGAAGGCCGCCCAGCATCGCGGCCAAGGTGGTCATCAAGATGGGCCTGAAGCGGAGCAGACACGCTGTGTAGATGGCTTCCTCGGCTGGCTTGCCCTGGGTGCGCTCGGCATCGAGGGCAAAATCGATCATCATGATGGCGTTCTTCTGCACGATTCCGATGAGCAGGATGATACCGATGAGCGCGATGACGCTGAAGTCGGTGCGCGTAATCATGAGAGCCAGAAGCGCGCCCACGCCGGCTGAAGGCAGCGTAGAGATGATGGTGATGGGGTGGATGTAGCTCTCGTAGAGCACGCCCAGCACAATGTAGACGGTGACCAGCGCGGCCAGAATCAGCAGCGGCTCGTTGGAAAGGGAAGTCTGGAACGCGGCCGCCGTTCCCTCAAAGGTGGCGTTGATGCTGGACGGCATGTTGATGCGCTGTTCCACCCGGTGGACTGCGGTGACCGCATCGCCCAGCGCCTTGCCGGGCGCCAGGTTGAAGCTGACCACGGTGGACGGAAACTGGCCCTGGTGCCCGATTGCCAGTTGCGCGCGCGTCTGCTGCCAGTGGGCCACCATACCGAGCGGCACCTGGGTGCCGTTGGCCGATTTTACGTAGAGATTATTCAGCGTGGTGGGATCGGTTTGGAAGTTGGCGCCTACCTCCATCACCACGTGGTACTGGTTCAACTGCGTGAACATGGTGGAGACCTGGCGCTGACCAAAAGCATCGTAAAGGGTGTTATCCACGTCGGCCATGGCGATGCCCAGCCGCGCCGCGGTGTCGCGATCAATCACCAGTTGCGCACCCAGCCCCTGGTCTTGCAGATCGCTGGCCACGTCGGTGACGACGTTTTCCTTGCCTAGCTCGCGCACCATCTGGCGCGTGTAGTTGGCGAGCTCGACCTGGTCGGGATCTTCGAGCGCGTATTGGAACTGCGTGCGGCTGACCCGGTCTTCCACCGTCAGGTCCTGAAGCGGTTGCAGGAAAAGCTGGATGCCGTCGACGGCCGCGAGCTTCGGTTGCAGGCGCTGAATGACATCGCTGGCAGAGACGCCGCGCTGGTCCAGAGGCTTGAGCGTTATCTGGATGCGGCCTGAGTTCAGTGTGGTGTTGGTGCCGTCCACACCGATGAACGAAGAGATGTTGTCCACCGCGGGGTCGCTGAGCACAACATCCACCAGCCTTTGCTGGCGCTCGGCCATGTTGGTGAAGCTGACCGTCTGTGGCGCTTCGCTGATGCCCAGGATCACGCCCGTGTCCTGCACAGGGAAGAAGCCCTTGGGAACCACGATAAAGAGCAGAACGGTGGCCACAAACGTTGAGATGGTGACCAGCAGGGTGACAAAACGATAGCGCAGGACCACCTGCAAGGTGCGTCCATACGAGGCGATGATGGAGTTGAAGACTTTCTCTGACCAATAATAGAAACGGGTTTGCTTGGCGGTCGCCTTGTCTTGCAAGATGCGCGAACACATCATCGGCGTAAGCGTTAGCGACACCACGGCAGAAACGAGAATCGTGACCGCAAGGGTGATGGCAAACTCGCGGAAAAGCCGCCCGACCACATCGCTCATGAACAGCAGCGGAATCAGCACCGCGATGAGCGAGACAGTAAGCGACATGATGGTGAAGCCGATCTGCTCGCTGCCCTTGAGCGCCGCGTGCATCGGGCTATCGCCCTGCTCGATAAACCGCGAGATGTTCTCGATCATCACGATGGCGTCGTCGACCACGAAGCCCGTCGAGATAGTCAGCGCCATCAGGGTGAGATTGTTCAGGCTGTAGCCGAGCAGGTACATCACGCCGAACGTTCCCACAATCGAAAGCGGCACCGCGACGGAGGGAATAATGGTGGCGGCCAGGTTGCGCAGGAAAAGAAAGATGACCATCACCACCAGCGCGATGGTGAGCATCAGCTCGTATTCCACGTCCTTGACCGAGGCGCGAATGGTGACGGTGCGGTCGGTCAGCACACGCACCTGCACGCTGGCCGGCAGGCTGGCACGCAGTTGCGGCAACAGTTTCTGGATGCGGTCGACCACCGCAATGATGTTGGCCCCCGGCTGCCGCTGGATATTCACGATGACCGCGGGCGTGCGATCCATCCAGGCGGCCTGCTGCGAGTTTTCAGCGGCGTCCACAATGGCGGCAACGTCTGAAGCGCGAACCGCCGCCCCATTGCGGTAGGCCACAATCACCGGCTTGTAGTCGGCGCTGGCGAGCAACTGGTCGTTGGCGCCGATGGTGTAAGACTGGCGCGCGCCGTTGAGCGTGCCCTTGGCCTGGTCCACGTTGGCAGCGGCCAGGGCGGTGCGCAAATCTTCAAGGCTCAGGTTGTAGGCCGCCAGCTGCGCTGGGTTGGCCTGAATCCGCACCGAGGGTTTCTGGCCGCCGGCGATGGAAACCAGCCCCACGCCCGTAACCTGCGAAATCTTTTGCGCCAGGTTGGTGTCGGCCGCGTCCTCAATCTTGTCGAGCGGAAGGGAATCCGACGTCAGCGCCAGAGTCATGATGGGCGCGTCGGCGGGGTTCACCTTGCTATAGATGGGTGGGTTGGGCAGATCGGTGGGCAAAAAGCTGTTGGCCGCATTGATGGCGGCCTGCACTTCCTGCTCGGCCACGTCGATGTTCTCGTCGAGGTTGAACTCCAGCGTGATCACCGAACCGCCGCCGGAGCTGACCGACGTCATTTGCTTCAAGCCCGGCATCTGGCCAAACTGGCGCTCCAGAGGCGAAGTGACGGACGAAGCCATCACCTCGGGCCCCGCGCCGGGATAAAACGTAAGTACCTGGATGATCGGGTAATCCACTTCGGGCAGCGCCGAGACCGGCAACTGCTCGTAGCCCACTGCGCCAGCCAGCATGATGGCCGCCATCAGCAGCGAAGTTGCTACCGGACGCAGAATAAAAGGCCGGGAAGGACTAACACTCACTGCTGCTCTCCCTGATCGCCCTTGCCGTTTTTCTTGCTCCGCGCTGCGGATCGCGCACTCTGCTGTGGCCCAGCGCCCGGCATCGCAGGAGACTCGCCCGCTGCCGGAGCCTGCCCTGCCGTCTGGCTTGTCCGTTGACGGGCCGCGCTTACCGTTACCGGCTGTCCGGGCCGCAGGCGGTCCGCACCGTCCACCACCACGTTGGTTCCCGGCGCCGGTCCGCTGTCGAGAATGGTCACCTGGCCTTCGGCCAGCGCCACCTTCACAGGCTGCATTTTAGCCACCTGGCCGCCCTTGCCGTCGCTGTCGACGATCCAAACAAACAAGGCTCCCTGCAGCCCGGTCTGGATGGCCGCGGAGGGTACCACCAGCGCGTCGGGCCGGTCTTCGAGCACCAGGTGGATATTGACGAATTGGTTAGGAAACAGGGATTGGTCACGATTATCGAAGACGGCCTTAAGCTTGTCGGTTCCGGTGGTGGTGTCAATCTGGTTATCGGCAGTCAGCAATTGGCCCGAGGTCAGCTTCTGCACATCGCCGCGGTCGTAAGCATCCACAGGCAGCCGTCTCTCCGACGCCAGCCTGTGCAGCACCGGAGGAAGCTGATTCTCAGGCAGAGTAAAGTAAACCGAGATAGGCTGCATCTGGTTGATAATAACCAGGTTGGTTGTATTGGCCGTGATAATGTTGCCGGGATCGACCAGGCGCAGGCCGATGCGTCCGTTAATGGGCGACTGAATGGAACACCAGTCGAGCTGTAACTGTGCGGTCTCGATCGCCGCCTTGTCTGATTCGATGGCCCCAAGGTACTGGCCCTGGGCGGCCTCGTCGGCTTCCATCGTTTCCTTTGACACCACACCGGCGGCATAGAGAGCCTTGTAGCGGGCGTATTCGGCCTGGGCGTTTTTCAGCAGCGCCTCATCATGGGACAGGGTGCCTTTGGCCTGGTCCAATGCGGCCTTGTACGGGCTGGGGTCAATCACCATAATGGTCTGGCCCTGCCTGACCTGCTGCCCCTCAACGAACTTTACCGGCTCCAACTGGCCGCTTACCCGGGCTTTCACCGTGACGCTCATATAGGGCATCACTGTGCCCAGCGCCGTGAGGTAGATGGGCATGTGGCGTATTTCAGCGGGGGTTACCTGCACCGGAACCGGCCGGCTCTGCAATGCGGCCGCCTGGCTCGCGGTGTTGGCCGCGTTCTGCTTCTGGTTCTGGTAAATCCGCCACGCCACAACGGCCAGAGCCGCCACGAGGACAACACCTAGAATGCGAAACCCCACACCCATGCGGCTGGGTTGTTGCGGTGCGCCAAGTGCAGGTAATCGAGACTCAGAAGTGTCTTCAACAATGGCCATAATGTCGGTTCCGTCGTTTTCTCTCAGGTAAGCGCCCACTCTGTGGGCGTGGATTTAGCAGTGGCGTGCAGAAAATGAGTTGCCCCTGGTCTTTTCTACGGACGTATTTGTTCTAACAAAGGTTTCGTCCCTCATAGCCCGCCTGCGCCACTCGTCCCAACTTTCCGTTCCTGTCCGTGGCCCTGGACGAACATATGCGGCCGATCCATGCGGCGAACAGCTGATTCAACCTGCTGCCCCTGCCTGTCCACTATAATCTGGACGAATCGTGATTATGCCCGTTTACTCCTTGCGTGCTTGCGGCGGACGGGTCTTTCTGTCGCATTCTGAGCGGTCGCGCGATGCTGCCGCTGGTCCTTTTGCATCGAGTCCCGCGAGGCCCTATTGTCAGTGAACGCCACCACGGCCGCGCCCTCCGATCTGTCGCTGCCATTGTGTGTGGATCTCGACGGCACCCTGGTGAAGTCAGACACCCTGTTTGATGCGCTTTGCCAATTTGTGCGCCGCCAGCCCCTGCAGATTTGGCGCCTTTGCCTGTGGCTGGCCGCAGGCCGGTCCCGTCTGAAGATCGAGGTGGCCCGCCGCGCCCCGCTGAATGCCACGCGCCTGCCTTACAATACCCCCCTGCTCCACTACCTGCGGGCGCAACGGCGCGAGGGCCGAAAAATTTACCTGACTACCGGCGCCGACGGCGCTCTGGCGATGCGCGTGGCCGCACACTTGGGCATCTTTGACGCGGTTCTTGCCTCCGATGGAGCCACGAACCTGACCAGCGGCAAGAAATTGGCCCTCCTCAAGGCCCGGTTCGGCGCATTCGACTATATCGGCAACTCCCGGGCCGACCTCGTGCTCCTGGCGCATGCACACGACGCCATGCTGGCCAACCCCACGCGCAGCCTTCGCACCGCACTTCGCCTGCGGCGCATTTCCGTCGCCAAAACATTCGAGGACCAGCGCCCCGTGGCGCGAACCTTCCTGAAGGCCATCCGCATTCACCAGTGGGCCAAGAACATCCTTATCTTTGTGCCTCTCGCGCTATCGCACAAATTGGGGGCGGCATCGGTCGGCGCCGCGATCGCGGCCTTTTTCTGCTTCAGTTTTATCGCCTCGGCCAACTACCTGGTCAACGATATGCTCGACATCGAAAATGACCGGCGGCATCCGGCCAAACGTATGCGCCCTTTCGCGGCGGGCGATCTGCCCGTTGCGGTCGGCCTTGGACTGGCCCTGCTGCTCCTCGCGGCCTCAGCGGTCCTGGCCCCGCTTCTTCCCCTGCCCTTTGACCTGTGGCTGGGAATCTACATGGTGTCGACCTCGGCCTATTCGTTTTATCTGAAGCGCGTGGCAGTGGTGGACGTTTTGCTTCTCTCGGGGCTCTATACCCTGCGCATGCTGGCCGGGGGTGCGGCAACAGGCACCGAAATCTCCCAGTGGCTAGCCAGCTTTTCAACTCTTCTCTTTCTATCCCTGGCGATGGTCAAGCGCTTCAGCGAGTTGGAAAAGCAGCGCGAACGCGGCGCCACCGTCCTGCACGGACGCGGCTATGTGGTGAACGACATGGACCAGATACGCAGTTTTGGAACCGCCAGCGCTTACGCCGCCGTCGTGGTTTTCATGCTTTATATCGCGCGGCCCGACGTCACCATGCTCTACCGGCATGCGTCGCGGCTGTGGCTGATCGTCCCCCTGCTGCTCTTCTGGGTCACGCGCATTTGGCTGCTGGCCTCGCGCGGCGAGTTGAATGACGACCCGATGGTCTTTGCCATAAGTGACCGCGTTAGTTTGGCCGTGGGCGCGGCTGTGGTCGCACTCGCTTTCTTCTCTGTGTAGGCGTCTGACCGTTTGATGTTGTGCATTCCCACCCATGCGGGTACAACATCTTGAAGTCAGAGACCCTGATTTGTGCATCTAATCTTTTTCGGGGGTAGCATCGAGGCCTATGGTCCTATCTTCCGGGGATGGCTAGGAGTGAGGGAAGATAGTTCGAGTTACTCGAATAACTTCGTAACATGGAGCATCAATGGTCTGCAAAGACGCGTCTTTGGGCACTGCTCAGGCATCTGCACCATGTGCCGGTAACCCATGCGTGTCGCTCTGGTCAGCGTCTTCGTCTACCATGGTAGATTCAGCGGATTTTTCGGAACTGAGGTGGGCGGCTTCGCTCGCCAGTCTCGGATCCGGGTAACCCGGTCCAAACCGGATCGCGGCAATTGTTGATCCGGCCAGGAACGTAGCAACCGCGAATCACCCGCCTCAGGAGCGAGAAACAGCCCTATGTGGATTGTCCGGCTTGCGTTACGGCGGCCTTATACTTTTGTCGTTTTTGCGCTGTTGATTCTCATCCTTGGCGCCTACAGCATCGTTACGATGCCTACGGACATCTTTCCCAACATCGATATTCCCGTGGTCACCGTAGTCTGGATGTATAGCGGTCTTTCCGCAGAGGAGATGTCAAACCGTATCGCCTTTAACAGCGAGCGCGGCATGACCACCGCCGTTAACGACATCGAGCATATCGAATCGCAGTCGCTGAACAGCTTATCCGTTATCAAGATCTTCTTTCAGCCGCATGTGAACATCGGCGCGGCTGTGGCCCAGGTGACCGCGATCAGCCAGGTGCAGTTGCGCAGCCTTCCTCCCGGCAGCCTGCCGCCCTTCATCATTCAGTACAACGCTTCGAGCGTACCGGTGCTGCTGTTGGGAATTTCAGGGCAGGGCCTCAACGAACAACAGGTTTTCGACCTGGGCTCGAATACCATCCGCACCCAATTGGCAACCGTCGAAGGAGCGCAAACGCCGTTCCCCTACGGCGGCAAGCAGCGCCAGATTCAGGTGGACATTGATCTGGCGGCGTTGCAGGCCAAAGGCCTGTCGCCTGCCGACGTGGTGAACGCGGTTTCGGCCCAGAATCTGATTGTGCCTTCAGGCACGATAAAGATCGATCGTTGGGAGTACGCTGTTGAGACCAACTCGGCACCCAACGTGGTCAATCAGTTGAACGACCTTCCCATCCGCACGGCCAACGGTGCCGTCATCTACATACGCGATGTGGCCCACGTGCGCGACGGCAATCCGCCGCAGACCAATATCGTGCGCGTGGATGGCCGCCGCGCCATCATGATGAGCATCATGAAGACGGGCTCATCGTCCACGCTCGACATCATTGCGGGCATCCGCGCCAAGCTTGACAGCATCAAGGGCCAGTTGCCGCCGCAACTCCAAATCAACGCCCTATCTGACCAGTCCATCTTCGTTCGCGGCGCCGTCAACGGCGTCATTCGCGAGGCCATCATAGCCGCCTGCCTCACGGCCATCATGATTCTGGTCTTCCTGGGCAGTTGGCGCTCCACCATCATCATCGCGGTTTCCATCCCGCTCTCAATTCTTTGCTCGCTCATCGTGCTTTCAATGCTGCACGAGACCATCAACATCATGACCTTGGGCGGCATGGCGCTGGCTGTGGGCATCCTTGTCGACGACGCCACCGTGGCAATCGAAAACATCAACCGCAACCTAGAATCGGGCAAGGAACTTGAGCAATCAATCCTCGACGGCTCAGCGCAGATCGCCGTCCCCGCCCTGGTCTCCACCCTGTCGATCTGCATCGTCTTTGTGCCCATGTTCCTGCTCAGCGGCGTGGCGCGCTACCTGTTTGTTCCCATGGCCGAGGCCGTGGTGTTTGCCATGCTGGCCAGCTATCTGCTCTCACGCACACTTGTGCCCACCATGGCCAAATACCTGCTGGAAGAGCACGACGACGCCGAGGCCGCGCGAAAGAACCATAGTCGTAATCCATTCACGCGCTTTCAACTGGCCTTTGAATCCGGCTTTGACAAGTTTCGCCGCTTCTACCTGGGCCTACTTACGCTGTGCATCGACCACGCCCCCGTCTTTCTCATCCTGTTCCTGGTTTTCACCCTGGCCTCGGTGGGAATTCTTGCGCCCTGGCTGGGTCAGGACTTTTTCCCCTCCGTCGATTCGGGCCAGTTCAAGATTCACGTGCGCGCCCGCACCGGTACCCGCATTGAGGAAATGGCCGCCCTCTGCGACCACGTTGACGCCACCATCCGTGAAGACATTCCGGCGAAAGAAGTAGTCACGATCGTCGATAACATCGGCCTGCCCTACTCCGGCCTGAATCTCTCCTACTCCACCTCGGCGCCTGTGGGTCCCGCCGATGCCGATATCCAGGTGCAGTTGAGCCCCGACCACCACCCCACTCATAATTACATCGAACAATTGCGCAAGGTGCTGGCCCAGCAATACCCCGGCGTCACCTTCTACATGCTTCCCGTGGACATCGTCACGCAGATCCTCAACTTTGGCCTGGCCGCGCCCATCGATATTGAGCTCATCGGTCCCAATTTATACGGCGACCGCGCTCTGGCTGAGCACGTGCTCAATGAAATCCGCTACGTTCCCGGAATTGCCGACGCCCGCATCCAACAACCCTTCGACCTGCCCAAATTCACCGTGAATGTGGACCGCACCCGCGCCCGGTCGGTCGGACTTTCGCAGCAGAACGTGGCTCAAAGTCTGCTCGTCGCCCTCAGCGGCAGCTTCCAGACCAGCCCCAACTTCTATCTCGATCCAAGAACCGGCGTCACTTACAACGTCGCCATCCAGGCCCCGCAGTACAGCCTGGACTCGCTGGCCACGCTCAACAGCCTCCCGGTCACCGGCACCTCTGCTGCATTGCCGGTCGACACTGCGGCCCCTACCGGCGCGCCGGGAGCCGCTCAGCCCGTGCAGGTACTGGGCAACCTGGCCAGCATCGTGCCCGGCGCTGAACTGGGCACCGTAAGCCATTACGACGCCCAGCCGGTAATCGACATCTTTGCCAACGTGGACGGAACCGACCTGGGCACGGTCACACGTTCCATGGAAAAGATCATTGCCCGCCACGAGGCAGACCTGCCGCGCGGTTCCCACTTCGTCCTCCGCGGCCAGAGCGAGACGATGAAGTCGTCCTACATCGGCCTGCTCGCCGGCTTGGCCTTCTCCATCCTGCTCGTTTATCTGCTTATCGTGGTCAACTTCCAGTCGTGGCTTGACCCGTTCCTCATCATTTCCGCCCTGCCCGCGGCACTGGCCGGCATTGTCTGGTTCCTGTTTCTCACCAACACCCGCCTTAGCGTGCCGGCCCTCACCGGCGCCATCATGTGCATGGGCGTGGCCACAGCCAACTCCATCCTTGTAGTCAGCTTTGCCCGCGAACAGTTGGAAATCCTGGTGGGGGACGCCCGCCGCGCCGCGCTCAACGCAGGCTTCGTCCGGCTGCGCCCGGTGCTGATGACCGCCCTCGCCATGATCATCGGCATGGTGCCCATGGCCCTGGGCCTAGGCGACGGCGGCGAACAAAACGCTCCGCTGGGCCGCGCCGTTATAGGCGGCTTGCTGTTGGCCACCGTGGCCACACTCTTCTTTGTCCCGGCATTTTTCTCCGTCGTTCACGGCTGGCTCGAGCGCAGTCACAAAGCCGGCCAGCGCGCCAAGTTGGCCTCGACCTTCGACGAATTCGATTAGCCTATGTCCACAGTTTTAGTTTTTCGGAGTTGTTTCCTATGACCAACGAATCCAATCCGAACCCCAATCCAGCTCCTCCGGCGGCGCAGCATCACGATAGCGCGCCCGAGCAGAAGGCCGTCTCTGCCCGCTTCGCCGTGACCGGCCTGGTAGTTGTGCTTTTGGCCGGTGCGGTGGTAGCCGGGCTGGGCATACTCAGCCGCATCCATCACAATGATGTGCTGGCCAAGACCACTAACGAGCTTGCCGCCCCCACCGTGATCGCCCTGCCGCCCACGCCAGGCGCCCCGGTGGACAACCTTCTGCTGCCCGGCAACGTGACGGCCTTCACGGATTCCCCTATCTATGCCCGCACTTCGGGCTATCTGCTTCATTGGTATTTCGACATTGGCGCGAAGGTGAAAAAGGGCTCGCTGCTGGCGGTGATCAACACTCCCGAGGTCGATCAGCAACTGGCGCAGGCCGAGGCCGATCTGGCCACCGCGCAGGCCAATGCCAACAACGCCCGCATCCAGGCCGAGCGCTACACGGGGCTCGTCAAGTCCGACGCCGTATCGCATCAGGACACGGATACCTTCGTCAGCCAAGCCGCGGCAACGGCGGCAGCCGTCCGCTCCGCCCAGGCCAACGTGCAGCGGCTGCACGAATTGCAGTCGTTTGAGAAGATCTACGCGCCGTTTGACGGCGTGGTCACCGCCCGTAGTGTCGATACCGGTCAACTGATAGACCAGGGCGCGGCGAAGGAGCTCTTCCACATGCAGGCCATCCAAACGTTGCGCGTTTATACCAACGTGCCCCAGCCTTATTCGCAGAGCGCGAAGCTGGGCGCGAAGATTGACCTTACCTTTCCCGAGCATCCCGGCAAGACTTATCAAGGCAAGCTGGTCCGCACCGCCGACGCCATCGATCCGGTGAGCCGCACACTGCTGGTGGAGATCGATGTGGACAACCGCGACGGCCAGTTGCTGCCCGGCTCGCTGGCCCAGGTACACTTCAAGACCACCCCCACCGGCCCCACCTTCATCGTCCCCGTTTCCGCGCTGATCTTTCGCCGCGAAGGATTGCAGGTGGGCACCGTGGTTAACGGCAACGTAGCGCACCTGGTTCGGGTGGTTATCAGTGAGGACGACGGCGCCAACGTGCAGATCGTGACCGGGCTCAACGCCGGCGACAGGGTGATCCAGGACCCACCCGACTCCATCATCGAGGGCGAAAAGGTGTCTCCAGTGAACCCTTCAAACCAGGCCAACGCGGGAGGCAAATAGCGATGCGGAGATGGCCGCTCGACCGCGACCGCCGGGCGCTCCAGATCCTGATTCCGGGACTGGGGAAGGCTGCCCGCGTCGCATTGCCGATGACTGCGCTTCTCATCCTCACCGGCTGCAAGCCCGTCGGCCCGAATTACTCGCGTCCCGTCTATTCCGCGCCTTCGGCGTATAAGGAGACCGCTGCCGTTCCCCCGCCGAACCCCACCGGCGGTACCTGGCAGCCCGCCGCGCCGGGGCAGGCGGGAACGGGAAAGTGGTGGGAAATCTACCAGGACCCGCAGCTTAACCAGTTGGAAGAACGCGTGGGCGCGCATAACGAAAGCCTGCGCAGCGCCCTGGAAGCCTACCTGGCCGCGCGCGACCAGATTGCCGTCGCCCGGGCGGACCTCTTTCCCACGCTCTCCGCGGGACCCTCGGTGGCCCACGAAAAGGTATCGGCGCACCGGCCTTTCGCACCATCTGGTTCCTCCACCAACGCCAACGACCTCGTCCTCAGCGGCCAGGCGAGTTGGGAGCCGGACTTCTGGGGCCGCATCCGCCGCACCGTGGAGGCCGCGCACGAGACCGCGCAGGCCAGCGCCGCGGATAGGGCCACCCTGGACTTGAGCCTGCACGCCGAACTGGCCCAGGATTACTTTGAGCTGCGCGGGCTGGACTCGCAGAGCCGCCTGCTCGAATCGACCGTGACCGACTACGAACGCCAGCTGGACCTGACCCAGCGCCGGCTTGGCGGTGGGATCGGCACCGACGTGGACGTGGCCCAGGCGCGCACCGTACTGGAAACGGTACGGGCGCAGTTGATCGACATCAACCAGGCGCGCACCCAATACGAGCACGCCATCGCGACTCTGGCGAATATGGAGGCCGGCGAGCTGACTCTTCCGCCCGCGCCGCTCGACCTTGCCCTGCCAAGTATTCCGCCAGGCGTTCCCTCGGAGTTGATGGAACGGCGGCCCGACATTGCCGCCAGCGAACGCCGTGTAGCGGCCGCCAACGCCCAGATCGGCATCGCCGTCAGCGCTTTCTATCCAACCATTTCGCTGAGCGGCTCGGGGGGATTTGAAAGTACCCACGGCGGCACCTGGCTCCAGGGGCCTAGCGCACTGTGGTCGCTGGGCGCGCAGGCCACGGAGTTGCTTTTCGACGCCGGCCAGCGTCACGCCCTCACCGACCAGACCCGCCATCTTTACGAGTCCGATGCAGCCACGTACAAGGCCACGGTGCTCGCGGCCTTCAACGAGGTGGAAGACAAACTCTCCGACTTGCGCATCTTGGAGCAGGAGTCGGTGGCCGAGCGCCGGGCGGTAGATGATGCGCAGCACTCCCTGGACCTCTCGAATCAGCGCTACAAAGGCGGGGTGACGAGTTATCTAGAAGTGCTGACCGCCGAGAGCACCCTGCTCACCAATCAGCGCACCGCGACCGACTTGCAGACCCGCCAATTCTCGGCCAGCGTCCAACTCATCCGCGCCCTCGGCGGCGGGTGGGATACTTCGCAGTTGCCGAAGTAAAGCCGGAGTGGGAGCAAAGAGCGCAATGATTGATTTTATGCCGCTGCGAACTCTTTAAGCCGCAAAAGGCACGCATGGAAGTACAACCAATTTCCAGAATCCTGGTAAGCGGGCTGAGGAGAAGGCGGTGGTCCTGTGTCAATTCAAAGTGATCGTGAAACTGGTTGTGCGTACCATGGTCAGCGCCTCCCGAGTAATCGTTGCGGTCAGCGTATTGGATTGCGAACCACCTCCCGACCCACCGCCCCCGCATCCCCCCATCATGCTCGTTCCCAAAGCCACACCAATCAGAAACAGGCAAAGTGCGCTGTGTTTCTTGCGTCTCAGGCCAATAAGGCTAAGTCAGCGCAGGCTCCAGCACTGGGGTACAGGTCACGGAGATTACGCTGATGTCGTCCTCCTGACCGAACTTCTGGGCGGCGGCAGCCACGTCCGCAGCAGTGATTGCGGTGCGGATCAGGTTGCGGGCTCTTTCGAAACCAAAGAGATGGCCGTCGGCGTCGCGGGCTTCGACGATGCCATCGGAGATCAACACAAGGCGATCTGTCTCCTTCAGCTTGAAACACAGAGTCGACAATTGCGGATCGGCGACCATTCCCAGCGGAAGAGTGCCTTCCATTGCGAGCGGCTCATCATTCAGGTAAGGCGGTAGATGGCCGGCGTTGACCAGCGTCGCCGCGCCGTCGGCCGCTATGTGCAGCGCCAGGCATGTCGCCTGGGCGTCGCCTCGGCCGATCAGGCGATTGTTCAACTCACGCAGCACAACCCTCGGATCGGAATTGAAGCGGACCGCGGTTCGGATGGCACCAACCAGGAGAGCCACCAGCATCCCGGCCTTGAGGCCCTTCCCGGCTACGTCACCAGCGACAATGAGCAGGCTTCCGTCAGTGGGATGCGGAATGATCTGGAAGAAGTCGCCGCCAACCTCCAGTGCCGGCCGGTACTCACTTTCGATTGTCAAGCCTGGCAGCGTCATCCGCGCCAGGGGCAGGATGACCTGCTGCACTTCTTGCGCTTGCTTGACGTCGAGGGCCATCTGGCGCTGCTTGCGGAGCGACATGATCAGCCGTCGCAACAGGAGAACGGCCAGCACCAGCGCCAGGGCCAGGCTGGCCATGTTCGCCAGTGTGAACTGCACCCCAAAGGGAAACATGACGAGACTAATGCCCAGTACGGTGAGCTCCGTAGTGAACCGACCAATTCCAGACAAGATCACCGGAGGCAGCGCCAGCCAGCCATCCACACCGTGAATTCGGATTCCTTGGTAGACAACCCAAAACAACAGTCCCATATACACGAGCCGGAGAAACAGTGAGAGGATGTGAAAGAACGCGCTGACTGGATGTGGAACGGCTGTGAACCAAAGATCCTCGCCCAGTACCGTTGCCAAGGTCAGCGGCAGCGCCATTGCAGCCGCGACCCACGGCAGCCACGTGGGACGCCGCAACCCGAACCAAACCCACCACACCATCACATAACCGGCTAAAGCAAGTGAGACAAGAAAGGCGTTGATGACCGAGGCGGTGACGATGCCGAGTACTGTGGTCAAGTCGCCAAGTAAACTAACGGCAAAATTGGCCGCAAAGACGAGGAAGACCGCCCCGATCCACAGGTAAACTCGATCGGTGCGGTCGAAGAAGATGAGGCTGAAAGCTCCGAGGGCCAGCAGCAGATAGAGCGCAGCTTCGATCGGCGCTCCAGCGTAGGCCTGCATCAACTGCAACCACCTGACCAGGAATTCAAACCTCACTGCTTTCGCGTCACCAAAGACCGGTGGACCATGGAGCCCACCGGGGTCTCGACTGCTCTCCAGCGTATTGGGCTCCATCCAGACCCGGAAGGCGATGACAAGAGCGGATGGATCCTGCGAGGGTGACTGCGCATTTGCAGTGCGGGTCGTGTTCTCCACCGCCTGCAGCGGGAAAATCGTCGGCTGCCCGTAGTAGACGACTGGCGGTTTGGAGGAGAAATCGCCGAAGCTGCCCACCAGACTTCCGTTGGCGAAGACCTCAAATGCATCGTCCACGTCGGAGGGGCCGGCCAGTGCCAATTGCTGACCGGGTTGCGCGTTCAGATGTACCCGAATGCGATACCAGCCGTAACCCCAATAGCCGGGGTGGCCCTTGGTCGTCCAACCCGGCACGTAGCCCGGTTCTCCACTGATCGGATGAGTCGCGCCTTCCTTCGGTCTCAGGTCCATCGTCTCCCACTTCGAGTCGTCGAAGCTGGGCAGAGCCCACACGGGCGCATGCGTTGCAGGATCGAGAGGCGAGTCGCCCACCGTGAACTTCCATGGGCCGTAGAGGGGCACGGCAGACATTCCAATGGTCACATCCGTCGCGTTTGCGGATGCCGGGGAGTTTTTCGAGACGGGCGCAGTCTGAGCCTGCGGCAACGCGCCGCATCCAAACCAAAGCAGAACGAGAAACGAAAGATAAAAGCGTCGTGTCACGGCCAAGCTCTTCTTTCAGGGAAGCCGTTGTACGCACTATACCCCTTTCACCTTCACCCCCAGAATCTGCTTTCTCTCGCAGCAAGAAACCTGGCTGATCTGCTTCGAACGTTCTTCCGCATGGAACCACCACTGCTGATTGAGAAAGAATCGAGGTGTGTGGCCGAACGCCGGGCCGTAGTCGATATGCGGCTCTTCCTCACCCTCTCGCTTTCACAGAGACATCTCTTTCAGCAGTGGCTTCCTATCCTCGATCCTTGGTGGTGCTAGGGTTTAGCGCGGCACGCGCGGCAGCAAGCGACCGCATCTCCCTGCCCATCTTGCTGCGATTGATTGCCAACTGGATCAGCAGGTTGATGACGTTGCCTGTGACCCAGTAGAGTGATAGCCCCGATGCGTAACGCCATAGAGAAAAGCCCATGACAGCGGGCATCAGAATGCCGAGCATCCACCGCTGGGAGGCCGTCATGCCAGGCACGGGCGTAATGTACTGCGTCAGACACATGCTCGCGATGATAAGAAGAGGCAAAATGTGCAGTGGGTCAGGCAAGGAGAGGTCTGTGAGCCATAGCCAATGGGCCTGGTGCAACTCGGCCGCGTTCCGCAGCACGCTCATGTAAGCAAAGAGCAGCGGCATTTGTAAAAGCAAGGGCAGGCAGCCACCAAACATATTGGCCCCCTCAGCCTTGTAGAGGGCCATCATCTCCGCGTTCATTTCCAGCCGCTTGGGGTCGTTGATCTTGAGGTGTGCGTAACGCTTTTTGAGGGCATCCACCTTGGGTTGAACGCGCATCATTTTCAACGACGACTTCAATGACATGATCCGCGGCCAGAGAATCAGCACGTTAAATATCACGGTGAAAACGATGATGGCCCAGCCCCAGTTGCCAACTCCGTGCTGGTGGAGAAAACGCAGCGCCAGATAGAGCGGTTTGGCGATGAATGTCAGCCATCCAAAATTGCCGGTTTGCTGGATGGATTGACCACCGGCCGCTGCTGCCGGCGTTCTGGCGATCACCGCTTGAAGCGCTGGAGATTGCATCTGAGCGGAGGGTTTGGACCTCTGAACATGTTGGTAGCTGAAGAGGAGCATGAAGGCCAGCAGGGTGAAGGCCAGCAGAGAGCGTGCATCACCGTTGCGGCCAGAGTTTCTGGATTGAAGATCAGGATTGTGAATCTCAGGCAAAGGACACCTTTTCCTTCCGGGACAATGGTCCGGAGAACCGTTGGAATAGACACGCAGGCACGGCGACTCAAGGTCGCTATGCGCTTGGAATCCAATGGAATCAGGAAAAGAGAGGCGGGGGACGCTGGAAGGAAGGAGCAAGACTCGGCTCGGAAACCAACTCGAACAGAGGCACCGCAATCCAACGGCGGGAGCACTCGAAGATTGGAGCAGCCCACGACGGCGGAAGGGCCTTAAGGCAGCCAGCGATGGTGCGATAGACCGCAGGCGAGCGCGCCACCACGAACATGAGCAGGAAAGTCAGCAGGATAAGGGAGACCATCCCGCTCATCCCGGCAAACAAGAGCGACTGATAGTACGGAAGGCACAACACAAACAAGCAGAACAATTGCTCTGTGGTCGCTTGCCTGTAGCCCCGAGGCCTGGTCACATGCTCTCCCTTGCACGTGATTGTACAGCCCGGTAGATGAACCGCGTCGTGGACGCAGTCAACAATGACTTCGCCCATCGTTCCTTCTTTCAGTCCTTATTCCTTTCCGATCTTGTCGATCTCGCGCTGCAAGGCAAAGCTGTCAAGCGTTGCCAGCGGCAGAGAGAGGAAGAGGCTGATGCGGCGGTCGAGTACAGAGAAGGCATCAGAAAAGGCGCGCTCTATCTCTTCGGGCGTGCCCTTCACCGCGGCCGGATCGGGGATTCCCCAATGCGCCGTCATGGGCTGGCCGGGCCAGAAAGGACAGACTTCCTTTGCCGCGTTATCGCACACGGTGAAAACGAAGTTGATCGGCGGTGCGCCGGGCCCTGAAAACTCATCCCAGGACTTGCTGCGCAGGTTGGCCGTACTCAATCCCGCCTTTTCCAGTTGGCGAATGGCCTCGGGCCGCACGGCTCCCGATGGATGGCTACCTGCGCTGAAAGCGGAGAAGTTGGGAAAGCCTTTGTGGCTCATGATGGCCTCAGCCATGATCGAGCGGGCAGAATTTCCGGTGCAGAGAAACAACACGTTGTAGCGGGCCATATCGATTGTCCTTAGAATCGTCAGTGGCGAGATAAGTTCCTTCGCCGACAGGGAAAGGAAACATATTTGCACAAGCAAGTATGATTCTTGCCAACATATTCGTCAAGGCGTATAAGTTAGACATGGCGGCGAAATCGTCTCAGTTCAATATGGAACGCTTCTTCCAGGCGCTAGGAGATAATACGCGCCTGCGCTTGCTTAACCTGATGGGGGACCAGGAGATCTGCGTTTGCTATTTTGTTGAGATTCTGGCGCAGGGTCAGCCCAAAATATCCCGGCACCTGGCCTATCTGCGCCGCGCGGGGATTGTAGAGGCCCGGCGCGAAGGGAAATGGATGCACTATCGCATCGTGATGCCGCCGAATATCGGTGCGGCCCAGGTTCTGCGCCAGACGCTTGCATGGCTCAAAGAAGATCGTGCGATGCAGGCAGACCGCGCACGCCTGTCAAAGGCCTGCTGCAGTTCGGCGAGGTTTTCGTCTCTTCAAGGCGCACCACTGCCCGTTGCGATTGATCGTCCAGCCGCGCTTGAGACCAAGTAGCCATGTCTACCAGGCCGTTTACGCAGGGCCAGGTGTGCGCTCCGCTCGAGCGGAAGAAGCTCTCATTCCTTGACCGCTTTCTCACCCTCTGGATCTTCCTCGCAATGGCGATCGGAGTGGGCATGGGCCACTTCATCCCCAGTTCCGCCGGGTTGGTCAACCGCTTTCAGAGTGGAACCACGAATATCCCCATCGCCATTGGGCTGATCATCATGATGTTTCCGCCGCTGGCGAAGGTTCGCTATGAGAAGCTGCATGATGTTTTCCGCAACAAGCGCGTTCTGGGACTGTCCCTGGTTCAAAACTGGCTGATTGGCCCCGCCCTGATGTTTCTGCTGGCAATCGTTTTTCTTCGCGGAGAACCTGCGTACATGCGCGGCCTCATTCTGATTGGCATTGCGCGCTGCATTGCGATGGTGCTGGTTTGGAATGAACTGGCAAACGGAGACACGGACTACGCCGCCGGATTGGTCGCCCTGAACAGTGTGTTCCAAGTGCTCTTCTACAGCCTCTACGCGTGGGTTTTCATCACCGTGCTACCCCGGTGGTTCGGCCTTGAAAGCAGCGTGGTGGACGTGGGCATCGCGCAGATTGCGAAGAGTGTCGGCATCTACCTCGGCATCCCTTTCGTCTCCGGGATGATTACCCGCTTTATCCTCATCCGGCTCAAAGGCGAGGAGTGGTATCGCACTCGGTTCATTCCCAAGATAAGTCCGCTCACATTGGTTGCCCTGCTGTTCACGATCCTGGTGATGTTTTCGTTGAAAGGCGACCTGATCGTGCGCTTGCCGCTGGATGTGATTCGCATTTCGATTCCGCTGGTCATTTACTTTCTCATCATGTTCCTGGTCAGTTTCTGGATGGGGAAACGGCTCGGCGCCAACTACGCACAATCAGCCACCCTTTCATTCACTGCGGCGGGAAACAACTTTGAGTTGGCGATTGCGGTAGCCGTGGCCGTCTTCGGACTGAACTCCGGCGAAGCCTTCGTCGGTGTTGTGGGGCCGCTGATTGAAGTTCCAGCGCTCATTAGCCTGGTCAATGTGGCCTTCTGGATGCGGAGGCGCTATTTCACTTCCGACGGGCGAGACGTCACAGCCACCCCGGTCGCGAAGGCATCCTAGCGAAACAGCGGGCCGGCCCCGGCACTATCCGCTACACTTACCCCTGTGATGCCGCACGCTTTGGCCCTGGCCGTGGAAGTGGCGACCACGGTGCTGGCCGTGGCCGGGATGGGCTACTATGTGGCGGCCCTGGTGGCGGCGCGGCTGTTTGTGGCCGCACGGCGCACTCCCCTGGCGAGGTTTGCGCCAGGGGTCAGCATCCTGAAGTCGCTCAAGGGGCTGGACCCCGGCATGATGGACGCTTTCCGCAGCCACTGCCGGCAGTCCTACAGCGGCGAGTTCGAACTGGTATTCGGCGTCTCAGGTCTGGGCGACCCCGCGGCGGACGCCGTCTCGCGGCTGCGGCGAGAATTCCCGGAGCAGGCGATCCAGCTGATCGTGTGTCCTGGGCGGCTGGGCACAAACGGCAAGGTGAGCACACTGGCCCAGCTCGTGCCGCATGCCCGCCACGACTTTCTGCTCATCAACGACTCCGACATCACGGTGGGATCGCATTACCTTGAGAGGGTGATGGCGTGTTTCGCCGCGCAGCCGGTGGGGTTGGTGACTACGCTCTACCGTGGCCGCGCCCGCGGCACGCTGGCCTCACGGCTTGAGGCGCTGGGCATCGCCACGGATTTTCAGGCCGGGGTGCTGCTTTCGCGGATGATCGAGGGCGGGCTGAGCTATGGACTCGGCTCCACGCTGGCGGTGCGGCGCGCGGCATTGGATAAGATTGGCGGCCTGGCTCCGCTGGCCGATCACCTGGCCGACGACTACGAACTGGGCGCGCGGGTGGCCGGGGCCGGCTACCGGGTGATCCTGAGCAGCGAAGTGGTCGAAACCGCCACGCCGGCTTACGGATGGCGTGGTTTTGCCGAGCACCAGCTCCGGTGGATGCGGACAGTGCGCGATGCACGCCCCTGGGGATACACGGGACTGGTGTTTACCCATGGGTTGGGCTGGGCACTGGCAAACGTGTTGGCCAGCGGGCTGAGCCCGTTGAGCCTGTGGCTGCTGGGGTTGAGCTTCTTCCTGCGCCTGGCGCTGGCCATGGCGGTGGGAGCCGAGGTGCTGGGCGACCACCAGGTACTGCCCAACCTGTGGCTGCTGCCGCTGCGCGACCTGGTGGCTATGGGCATGTGGGTGGCCGGCTTTGCGGGCAACATCATCGTGTGGCGCGGCGAACGGTTCATGGTGAAGAAGGGGAAGTTGAGCAAGCTGGCGGGCTAGCAAACAAATTGCGTAGCTTGCAGTGCGCTTCTTCCTTCACAACCAAGGATTCACAAATCGGGCCTTTCAGGAGGCGACGCCGGTCTGGTACATTCCGTGCACGCGGCTAGAGCCGCTTGAGGAGAGATTCCATGCATTCTGCAACACGCTTCCCCGCCCGCATTCTTGGTTGTTGTCTGCTCGTTGCCGCATCCACGCTCGCATTTCCCCAGGCCGCCGCGCCTCCCAAGCCGGCCGTGGGAACAAGGACGCCTCCCGCGCAGGTCTATGGAAAGCTGCTGAGCGGAATGGAGCAGGAGTTTGTAGGCGCCGCCGAGGCCATGCCTGAAGACAAATACGACTTCGCGCCCCCGGCGACGTCCGGCGAGTTCAAAGGCGTGCGCAATTTCGGTGGGCAGGTGAAGCATGTGGCCGAGTCCAGCTACTACTTCTTCGGCGGCCCCAACTACAGCGAGGCCGAGGACAAGGCGAAGAGCGACGCGATTGAAAAGCTCACCACCAAGGCCGATATCGTCAAGGCCCTCAAGGAATCCTTTGTGCAGGCGCACGCCTTTGTAGACTCCATCACCGCGGAGAATGCGTTTGTTGAGACCGGGCACGGCACACGCGGCGGCATGGCGGCCTTCGGCCTTGCGCACATGATGGACCACTATGGCCAGATGGTGGAATACCTGCGCATGAACGGCATTGTCCCCCCGGCCAGCCGCGGCGGCATGTAAATCGGCCGACGACAGTCGCCCGATCGATGCGTGGCGGCCCATCATTGACCCAGCCCCGAAAATGGGTGCCCCAGGTCTGGATTTTCAGACCTGAGAAGCCTCAGAGCCTCATCTCGACCGCAATCGGTCAAGCCGAAGGCTCTCTATTGCTCGCGCATGGCGGCCACCGGATTGATGCGCATGGCCCGGAGCGCAGGCAGATAGCAGGCCAGCACGGCAATGGCCGACAACAACGCGGTTACTGAAATCACTGTGAGCGGGTCAGTGGCGCTGACACCATAAAGCATGCCGCGCAGGAAACGGGTGAGCACAACTGACAGTGCGAGTCCCAGGGTAAGGCCAATCGCCGTCAGGCGCAGGCCCTGAAAGAGAACAAGGCGCAGCACGTCGGATCGCGAGGCTCCCAGGGCCACCCGAATGCCGATCTCATGCGTGCGCAATTCGGTGCGATACGCTACCACACCATAGATGCCCGACGCCGCCAGCAGCAATGCGAGAACAGCGAATACGGAGGCGAACAGAGCCTCAATCTTCTGGAACATGATGGCCACCTGCGTGGTCTCGTACAGCGGGCGGACATCGAAGACCGGAAGATGCGTGTTGATCTGATGCACGGCCTGCTCCACCGCCCGAGCCAGCGCATGGGGATCGCCCTGCGTACGTATCTGGATCATCGTTTCAGGACCGCCGACCTGGAACAAGCTGAAGTAGACCATCGGCTCCGGCGGCTCATTCACGCGTTGATGCTTGGAGTTTTTTGCGACGCCCACCACGGTAAACAGCTCGCCGAAGACGTGCAAGTGATGACTCAGAGGATTCTGGCCGGGCCAATACCGGCTGGCCGCAGTTTCATCCACGACAATCACGTGCGGCGCAGTCTCGTTGTCGTTGCGAGTGAAAGCGCGGCCCTCCAGAATGGGAATGCTCAGAGTGTCGAAATAGCCGGCGCTGACGTCGGCGTGGCGCACCTCCAGCGATTCGTGAAGTTGCGGCACGTACCCTTCGGCATACGCGTCGGCGGTCTTCCGGTTGAAGTCCAGCGGCAGCCAGTCTGTGAGTGATGCGAAGGTGGCCCCGGGCAACGCCTGGACGCCGTCGAGCAACTTGTGCTGGAAAACGCGAATCTCGTCGTCGGAGTAGCCCGCCGTCCCGAGGCCGACGGATGCTGTCAGCACGTGCGTCTGCTCAAAGCCAGGGTCGGCGTCGCTGGCTGCTTTGAGCGTGCGCAGGAAAAGTCCCGAAGTAATCAGCAGCGCCAGTGACAGGGCAATCTGCATCACCACGAGGCTGCTGAGCAGGTGGCGATTGTGCGCGCCGGAGGAGACGCTAGCCGCTTCTTCCTTCAACACTTCAGCCGATGAGACACGCGACGATCTCCACGCCGGCAGTGCGCCGCAAATCACGCTGGACAGGACCGCGAGTATGAGGATGGCGCCGATGACATTGTGGTCCACATAGCCATTGAGCACGATGGGGTTGGCATTGGGCGGAATGAATCCAGCCAGCGACTTCGATGACCACGAGGTGAGCAGGATGGCCAGCCCGCCCCCTCCCATTGAAACCAGCAGACCTTCAAGAACCATCTGGCGCATCAGGACGACGCGGCTCGCGCCCAGCGACTGGCGAATGGCGATCTCGCGCCGGCGCGAGACAAATCGCACCAGCGACAGCGTGGCAATGTTGGCGCAGGTAAGCAGCAGCACCACGCCCGCAATGCCCAACAGAATAGGCAGCGAGGCGGACAGGTAAATATTGGCGCCAAAGGGCGCGCGCCAAAGCGGATCGAGAGTGATGGTGTTGACGCCGGGGTGATCGTCGGGATACTGGGCGACCAACTGGCGCATCAGCACGTCCAGGTCCCTGGTCGCGCTCTGGCGGCTAACGTCGGGGCGCAGCCTGCCCATTACGTTGAGCCAATAGCGGCCGCGACGGTCGATCCAGGAGTTGCTTCCCGGTTCGGTGCTGACATCGAGAGGTGTCCACGCGTCGGTGCGAATACCGGTCATGCAGCCGATGAAACCGGCAGGCGCCACGCCAATCACCGTCAGGGGTTTCTGGTCAATTTCGATGGACTTGCCGACGATCGCCGGGTCGGCGCCAAAGCGCGATTGCCAAAGCGCATGCCCTAGCACTACGTATGGAACGCCGCCCTGCTGCGCTTCCTCTTCGGGCCGAAAAAAGCGGCCGAGCTCGGGCTTGATGCCAAGTACATCAAAGTAGTTCGACGTTGTGTTGGCAACGTATATGCGCTCAGGAGTATCGCCGCCCGTAAGTGTGGCCCATTCGTGGTGGTACGCCAGGATGCCGCTGAAGCTGTGATTCATCTGGCGCAGATCGCGGTAATCCGGGTAGGAGAGCGGCGGTGACGGTGAGGTGCTCCACACCCCGCGCATGATGGTGACCAGGCTGCCGGTGTCGCGGGCGCCGGGAACTGGATTCAGCATGGTCGCGTTGATCCAACTGAAGACGGTGCTGTTGGCGCAGATGCCCAACGCCAGCATCGATACTGCTGTCAGCGCGAATCCCGGGCTCTTGCGAAGCTGCCGCAACGCGAACCGAACATCCTGGAAAAGCCCAGCCATGGAGATGCCTCCGAAAAATTCTTCTCTCGGTTGAAAGAGTAATTATGCTCCGAGAGGTTGCATGCGTTGCACCAAAATGACGATGCATATAAGTGATTGACTAGACACTATTTATCCAAAGGCCGAGGGGCGGTGGATTGAGGCCGCGCTGTCCGCTGCCGCACAGAATGTCCGCTTTCGCACAGTCGGGCAGCCGCGGGAATCGCAGGGTAGATGCGAAACCGCGTTTGTTCCGTTGGAACGGTCTCATAGAGCGAGCGTATGATGCTTTGTTGCCATCCGCCGGACCTGCGAGTCAGCGCGTGAGATGGCGGGAAGAGCCGTGCAATGCAAGACTTCGGCGGATCTGAACGGCTGCCGCAAACGGCGGGTGGCGAAAGCGGAACCGAATCTGCTGGGGGCGCGCCTTCTCCAAGCCCCGTTCCCGCGCTGGTCTATGACTTGCGGCGGATTGGCGGCGGTTCCGACGATTTCTACGCCGAGACGGCACGGTTCTCCACCGCGCTGGTAGCTACCATCGAGAACCGTGCGGGCACCCTGCTGGATGGCTACAGCCGCCACGTGCAGAAATTTCTGGGCGAGACTCCGCGCAGCCGCGGCGAATATGCCATCGAACTGCTGACGTTGGGCATGGCCCTGAGCGAGTATGAGCGCGCTGCACAAAGGACGCCGGGCTGGGCTGTGAAGTCGGCTCGGGAACTCTACTGGTTGCGTTGTCGCTTTGCATACCTGAAGCCAATCGCCGACGCGGCCCGCACGGTGCTGACGCGTCTCTTCCTGGCGCCCGAAATTCGCCGCAAGGCGAGTGTGGCGGGCTCTCCGCTGGACCGTTTGACGCACCTGATCGACTGGCTGCAGGCTACCGGCGAGTTTGAGCAGGAGGCGTTGCGCCTGCTGAACTGGCGCAGCTACCTGGCCGCGCTCAAGCCGGAAAAGGCCGCCCATTGGATGAAAGTAGCCGGTACACTCTTCGACAATTTTGAGCGTGAGGCAGAGAAAGCACTCAGCGCCTACACGCAAGGGGTTGGCAGCTTTTTGAGGACGGAGTATGCGCGGCGCGGCTGGCGTGAAGACTTGCTGCTTTGCGGCCGGCCGCGGGTGGAGTACCACCTGAACATGGTGGCCGCGGAGGTGATGAACCAGGGCCTGCGCGCAGACTTCGACCGCACTCCGCGGAAGGTGGTGCTGGTGCCCACGTGCATGCGGGGCAAACGTGCCGGCAGTTGCAGGGCGCACGTGGACGGCGTGGACATGACCTGCACGGGCTGCGATCCGGATTGCGCCGTGAATCGAATCACCCAGCGCATGAGTGGACAGGGCGCTGGGGTCTACCTGGTTCCGCATGCCGCCGGCTTCAGCCAGTGGCTGGAGCGCTGGCAGCGCGAGCCCGGGGTGGGCGTCACTGCCGTGGCCTGCATTTTGAATATCCTGCCTGGCGGCTACGAGATGCGCGCCCGGGGCATCGCCTCGCAGTGTGTTCCGCTGGATTATCCCGGCTGCCGCAAGCACTGGGACCGCACAGGAATCTCCACCGGCGTCAACGAAGACCGGCTGGTAAAGATTGTGACGCGGCCCACGGCGTGAGCGGCAGGTCAGCCCTCGGCCGTGGTGGGATCAATCATGCGCCTTACCTGCTGGACGCTGTTGGCCGGAAACCCGCCCTGGCTGGCGTGTTCCCGCACCGTTGCCTCATCGGGCGCAATATAGACGCAATAAATCTTGTTGTCGGTCACATAGCTGTGCAGCCACTGAATCTGCGGCCCAAGATTCCTGAGCACGCTACACGACTTCTGAGCGATAGCCTGCAGTTGCGGAGCCGATAGTGTACCGGCTCCGGGAATCTCACGCTCGATCACGAATTTGGGCACCGGAATGACCTCCTCCAAGCTGGGAATTGCTCAAGTGTAATCATGTGCAGCCGGGTTGTGTAGTGTATTGATGCTGGTCATCGGCCTTTTGCCGGAAAGGGCCACATCGCAGCGGGGTGGTCCCGCGGCGGGGTTATCCGCGACAATGCACTAAGGGAAACTCCCGGGGCATAGGAGAACAATGACTGAGATGAAGATGACTGCTGCATCCTCGCAGGAACAAAAGCTGGCGCATGCGCAGAAGCTGGACAAGCTGGCGGAAGTCGCGGTGAAGGTCGGGCTTGGCCTCCGTGCCGGGCAGGAACTTGTGATGACCGCGTCGCTCGACGCGCTGCCCTTGGCCCGGCGCATTACGGAGCAGGCCTACCGCGCGGGCGCTTCGCTGGTCACCACGCTCTTTAGCGACGATGAGGCGACGCTGATGCGCTATCACTTCGCGCCTACTGAGAGCTTTGACCACGCCGCAAAGTGGCTGTACGAGGGCATGGGCGCGGCATTCAAGAGCGGCGCTGCGCGGCTGGCCATCGCGGGCGGGAATCCTGCGCTGCTTGCAAACGAAGATGCAGACAAGGTAGGCCGGGCGAATCGCGCCGTTTCACAAGCCTATCGCCCCGCGCTGGAGCTGATTACGCGCCACGAGATCAACTGGACCATCGTGGCCTGCGCCACACCGGCCTGGGCCGCGGCGATGTTTCCCGAAGATGCGCCCGACGCGGCGATGAACAAGCTGTGGGAGGCGATTTTCGAGACCACGCGCATCAACCAGGACGATCCGGTAGGCGCGTGGAAGACGCACGATGCCGATCTGCAGATGCGTGCGGCGCGGCTGAATGAAAAGCGCTACTCTGCGTTGCGCTACCGCGGACCGGGAACCGATTTCCTGCTGGGGTTGGCGGATGACCACGTGTGGATGGGCGGCGGCACGACGGCGGGGAACGGACTCTACTGCATTCCCAACATGCCGACGGAAGAAGTATTCAGCATGCCGCACAAAGAGCGCGCCGAGGGCACGGTGACCGCAACCAAGCCGCTCTCGCACCAGGGAACCATGATCGAAGGCATCCATGTGCGGTTTGAAAAGGGACGCATTGTGGAGGTGCATGCCACGCGAGGCGAAGAGGTGCTGCAAAAGCTGATCGACACCGATGAGGGCGCACGGCGATTGGGCGAGGTCGCGCTGGTGCCGCATTCATCCCCGATTGCGCACAGCGGAATGCTTTTCTACAACACGCTCTTCGATGAAAATGCCGCGTCGCATATCGCGTTGGGGCAGTCCTACTCATCCTGCGTGCGCAATGGAGACAAGCTGACGCCAGAGGAGCTGGCGGCCAAGGGCGCCAACGACAGCCTGATCCACGTGGACTGGATGATCGGATCGGACAAGCTGGACATCGACGGCATCACCGCCCAGGAAACCGCCGAGCCGCTGATGCGGCAGGGGGAATGGGTTTAAGCCTAGTGAATCGGAAATCTGTAGGGTATTTGAAATGGGTTGAGAGAATGCCACATGGCAGAAAATGCGGTAATGGGCCAGCATGAAACCTGGGAGGCCTGACCGAAGGGGAGGCGGCCGTTTAATCGGCGTCTTCCCGTCCCTCGAAAATCGGGTTCCATCGAACGTGTAAAAACGATTCCAAAAGCGAAAGAATAGGGATTCCCAAGGTCGCAGGCAGCAATATATCGATGCGATCAGTATTCGCCCTGATCCAATCTCCTGCGGTTTTGCTGGTTAGCCCCACTGCGCCAACCCTCCCTTGGTTAGATAAGATTGACCCGGCGAGAGTGCTTAGAGCACTGCCGGTATAGTGCTGGTAAGTGAAACGAGGTCCGCTATTCGGCCCGACCTTTCCGACCTTTAGCGTTCGCTCATTCAAGAAGAATGAATAGACAGCCATTTTCCCGAGAGGCAGGGACTTTGCCCTATGGGGCTTTCTCAATATTTCAAAACGGACTTGATCGAGCGGAAAAGTTGCGCGAGCCAGAGCCGCTACTTGAGCGAAATCCTTAAGTGCGTCAGAGATGAGATCACCGAGCATTGAACCATGCTAGCTCTGCCCCGAGTAATTTCAAACCGACGCACTGCAGAAAATGCAGGTCCCTCAGGATGACAACTCATATCAAGAGAACTTCTGGCTCGGGACACTATGGGCTGTCACAACTAATGAGGCCCGCATTTCGCAATCGACTCTAACTCCCGCATTCCCGTTGGCGAGGGCAGCGGCGGGAATGCTATGGTGACTGCCATATGCCGTTCCTGACCACCCCCCAGACGATTTCGGAGGCGGGCGTTCCCATCCAGGGGCCGTCTGCCACGCTCATCTATGACGACTGGTACCCGGCCTTGCGCACCGACCGGCTGCGCAAGGGCAAGTTGGCAAAGGCCATGTTGCTGGGGATTCCGCTGGTGCTGGGCCGTCGCGGCGACGGGCGCGTATTTGCTCTGCGCGACAGTTGCCCGCATCGCGGAATTCCGCTGAGCGAAGGCTGGTTCGACGGCCAGCGCGTCACCTGCCGCTACCACGGCTGGGAGTTCGAGCCGTGCAGCGGGCGGTGCGAGCTGATTCCTTCGCTCTCAAGCCACGACCGCCTCGACGCTACTCGCATCTACGCCACCGCCTTCACCTGCGAGGAGCAGGATGGACACGCCTGGGTGTTGATTCCAAGCCCCGGAAGCGGGAGACGTTCGCCGGGCGCGCAGCCCCCGGTACCGGAGTTGGCCAAGTTCGGGCCGCTCTACCGCAGCGCATTTCTGACCGCCGACCTGCCCTGCAACGTGGACCACGGCATCATCGGGCTGATGGACCCGGCGCACGGGCCGTTTGTACACCAGGCGTGGTGGTGGCGCTCGCGGGCCAGCATCCGCGAAAAGACCAAGCGCTTCGAGCCCATTCCCGAGGGCTTTCGCATGAGCGCCCACGCGCCCAGCGGCAACTCTGCGCCCTACAAGCTGCTGGGCGTCTATGGCCAGCCGGTCGTCACCACCATCGACTTTGTGCTGCCCAACCGGCGCACGGAGGTCATCCGCTGCGGCGACAAGTGGTTCAGCAGCCTGACCACGGTGACTCCGGTGACCGCCTCAACCTGCCGCATCGACGTGGTGGCGGCGTGGAACGTGTTCTACCATGTGCCGCTGGTGACGCCGATCGCCAAATTTTTCGGAGCCCGTTTTGTGCGCCAGGATCAAATCACCATGATCCAGCAGGCGGAGGGACTCAGGCACAATCCCAGCCTGATGCTGATCGACGACGCCGACAAGCCGGCCAAGTGGTACTTTGCTCTGAAACAGGCGCGGTTGGATGCGGCAGCAGGCGGTACAGAGCCAAAGCATCCGTTGGACGGACCGGTGGAACTGCACTGGCGCAGCTAAGGTAACCTTCTGGCAGGAAGCAAGTATTCCTTTGACTGTGACCGCGCGCGCTACTCGCTCTGCGGCTCGCCGCCTTCTTCGTCTTCGCCCTCTACTGAGATGCGGAGTGAGCGAAGAAAGTGAAGGTCGTTGGGAGTGAAAGGACCGTCTTCGCCGCCTTCTGCCTCCGCTTCGGCGTCCGCGGCATCTTTCGCCGTCACCTCGTTGAGGCCAATGGTGGCCTCGAGCATCAGCAGCACGTCAAAGCCGTGCTTGCGGATATCCTGTACCACCCCGGCTATCTGCTCACTTTCAATGACCGATTCGTGGATGGCCTCTCCGAGTTGTTGAATCAGTTCGCGCAGGCGGGATGTCACGGGTACCTCCAGAGCGGCGGCCAGCGCATGACAGGCGCGGGGGGCGGCATGGGATTTCATCTACCTTACTTCCACGGCGGGCTGGGGGCAACTGGCAACTGCCGAAAAATGCCTGGAAATGCTTCACACCATCCGTCGCTGCTACCATCATATCGAAGTGAGACCTGAAACGATTGGGCGGGTGTTGGGAACCGGGTTGCGCGTGGCTGGACGCATCGCCGGCCAGCACATCACCGCCAGTGCACCGGCAAGTCAGCCGGGGACGGCCCCCGCGATGCCCAACCGGGCGGACGGGCAGGCCGCAGGCCGGGCAGCGCGCCGCGCAAGCGGAAGCCTGGCACGTGGTGTCGGCGGGTTTCTGCGCCCCTTTGCGCGCGTGGGCGGCATTATCTGGCTTGAGGTTACAGGCGTTTTTTTCTTCCTGCCCGTGGCCGTCTTTACTCCCAACCTCTGGCGCATGAGGACCAGTTGGCAGCACGGCCCCGATCACACCACATTCCTGGCGACCACGGTGGTGGTGGTGGTGTTTCTCTACCTGAGTGTCACTTCCTTCTGGCGGGCCCGGCGACGGTGAGCGGGGCGCCATGCGCCTTTCAGATGAGAATTTCTGCTGTTCCAGGCGAGCACCCAGATCAGCGCGCCAACCACGACCACTGCCAGCATGATCCAAAGCATTGGGTTGAGCATCGTTCTCCTTCTCGGCTGACCTACATCGCGGACTTCAAAACCTTCCTCGGCCTGCCGCCCAAGCGTCCGTTCCTTTCAGACGCGGCGGTCTTGGCTTTGCTTCTCGACCTGCCGCCGGCCTCTCCGAGCCGGCTGGCCATCCACCGCTTTGAACCAAGGAAGCCTTCAAGAAGCGCCGGCAGGTAAAGATCGGCATCGAGCTTCGGAAAGTGAATGCCAAACCCCGTAGGCGATATCTCAATCGCGTTCAGTTCTTCGGGATTGGCGCCCTCCAGGCCTTCAGCGTCTTGCGGTGAGAACGCCACAATCAGGCGAGAACTCAAGGTGATTACGATCCGGCCCGAACGACGGTCATACCGCGCACTCACCGCCCGGGGATGGGAAGCCTGAAACTCCCGCCCCTTCCGATTTGCCTGTTCGATCTGTCTATCGAGTTCCATGGATGTTCTCCCATGCACGGCAAAGAGCCGTGAGGTTTTCCCCAAGCGCAGCCTGAATCCGCATCAAATCGCGCGTGGAGAAGCCGTAGTTCTCACGCAGCGTAACTGGGCCCAACATGCAGTTCAGAGCAAATACCGCCTCATGATCCTGCCCAATGACGTGCACATGGGCTGGACGGTGGTCATTTGGATAGACGACGACTCGAAGTGCGCCAATCCTCATAACGGTTGGCATGGGATCATCATAGCATAAACCTAAGCGGTTGGGTTAATCGGTGAAGTTGCTTCTTTGGCAGCACGGTTGAGAGCATGCCGCGTAACTTATCGCGTTGTGGCTCTGAAAGCCCTGCATGATAGCTGAATTCCATGCCCGCCAGCCTACCACTTATCCGTCGCCCTACATGTGACGGCGAGTTATAAGCTCTTCCGCCGCCATAGTCTCGGCGCGATGGCGTAGTTTAACTGCACCAATACGATCGCCGCAATGCTGACATAGGTGCTGATAAAGCACAGCGCCGCGCCCGCCGCATAGAGCGACTGCGCAATCACCACGCGGCGGCAGATGCTTCCGCGAATCTCATCCGGCGTATCGGCCTTGATGAGGTTGGCGTGGGTGGCGTGGGCCCAGCTCCAATACAGCATGGCCCCGGCGGCCAAGATATTGAGCCAATAGATGCCCAGCGCCGCGCGATAGGTGATGAACTCCGCCAGCAGCCGCGTGGAGAACGGCATGAGGGTGATGGCAAACAGGAATCCGAGATGAATCCAGGTGAGGTCGCGGGTGCCCTCGCCGATGTGGTTGAGCTGGGTCTGCTGCCCGGCCCAGAAGATGCCCAGGGTCAGAAAGCTCATCCCGTAGGCGATCCACTGCGGGCCCAGTGCGGCGAGGGCCATAAAAAGCTCGCGCTCGCTATGCACCTGGGCAGCGGTGGGAATGTGCAGGTCGAGCACCAACAGGGTCATGGCCACAGCAAAAATGCCGTCGCTGAGCGCAGCCAGCCGTTCCAGGTTGCGGCCCTGAATGCGGTTGTAAAGCGTGGGCATCGAAGGCTCTTTCTCGGGAGATCAATGGCGAAACTCTAAGATACCTGTGCGGCACAGGTCAAAGAAAGGCTCGCGTCAAGCGGAGCCTTACTCATTCCCGTGCCTTGCGGGTCACGCGCCATGCGCCGATGCCCAGCGACACCACTCCCAGCGCATAGGCCAGCAAGGCGGTCCGGCCTGTATGCAGCGTCCATCCGCGGTAAAGCGCCAGGACACCGAAAATAATCAGGACAACGCCGCGAATCTGGCCCATGGTTGCATCCCTTCCTGCATCCTTCGTCCCATTCATCCTAGTGCGCGCACGTTTGACCCGCCTGCGTCCCTCTCCCTATCGTGGATAGGGTAAGTTCGAGTTGTTGAAAGGAATCCCATGACCACCCCCGCCGCACCTGTCGCACCCGCGTTGAAAAAGACCGCTCTGAACGCCACGCATCGCGCCCTGAAAGCGAAGATGGTGGACTTCGGCGGGTGGGACATGCCGGTGGAATATCCATGTCCAGGCGGTGGCCTCATCGCCGAACACATGGCCGTGCGCACCGCGGTGGGTCTCTTCGACGTGAGCCACATGGGCGAAATTCAGTTTCGCGGCCCAGGCGCGCTGGCTGCCGTGCAGCACATCACCATGAACGATGCCTCGCGCCTCAAAGACGGCCAGGCCCAGTACTCCGCGCTGCTTACGCCGCCGGGCACGTTTGTAGACGACATCCTCGTTCATCGTTTGAGCGAGAACGACTACCTGCTGGTGGTGAACGCGGGCACCAAGGATAAGGACTATGCGTGGATTCGCCAGCAGGCGGGGGCAATGCCGTCGATTCACCTCAGCGACTACTCCAGCTACTACTCGCAACTGGCGCTACAAGGCCCGCGCGCGCTTGAGACGCTGCAAAAGCTGACCAAGGTGGATCTGGCTGCGATCCGGAATTACTGGTTCGCATGGGGACAGGTGGCTGGGATCTACAACGTGCTGATTGCGCGCACCGGCTACAGCGGCGAAGACGGGTTTGAGGTATACATTCCCAGCGACGAGCCTACCACCGTGAAGATGTGGAATGCACTTCTCGATGCCGGCGCGGAGTTTGGCATCCGCCCCTGCGGTCTGGGCGCGCGCAACACCCTGCGGCTTGAGGCCGGGATGCCGCTCTACGGACACGAAATCTCAGACCAGATCAACGTGTTTGAGGGCGGGCTGGAGCGCTGGCTCAAGCTGGACAAGGGTCCTTTCATTGGACGCGAACCATTGGCGGCGGTGCAGGCTGCGGGTGGACCGAAGAGAAGGATTGTGGGCCTGGAGATGGTGGAACGCGGCATTGCGCGCGACGGGTACTCCGTACTCTCACTCTCTGGAGAAGCTCTTGGCCAGGTAACATCCGGCTCGCCCGCACCATTTCTCAAGACCAACATTGCGATGGCGCTGTTGCCCGTCAGCGTAGCCGCGGCAGGCGAGGATGTGCTTGTAGACGTGCGCGGCAATCGCGTCCGGGCCAAGCAGGTGCCGCTGCCATTTTATAAGAGGGTGAAGAAATAGCCTCTCCCAGCGCTGGCATCTCTGCGCTTCGGAAGTTGGCTAGTCGCTGTGGCCGGCGCATCGAAGCACGCCGAGGAATTTTCTCCAGGGGCCGACAGCGTCGCGATACTGATGCGCCATGATCCGCGTGATCTGGTGCAGATGTGTCAAATCATGCGTGGCCCAGGTGGCCAGAAGCTCCGACAGAGTTACGGCTCCCAGGGCGGGATGGCGGCCCAGTTTCCCGAAATCGTCATGGCGCAAGTTCATCGCGCGCAGCTCGCGCAGATTCTCCGCACGTAATCGATCAAACTCATCCAGTAGCTGGGGAAGCGATTTGCCCTGGCTCTCGCGCATTTGTGCCAGGCGGTCAAATGGATCAAATGGTCGACTCTCGCCGTGCTCCAGCACCCGTCTTACGCGTGGCATCCAGTCAGTGCGCTCGCCGTGGATCAGATGGCCGATGACATCGAAGACGGCCCAGGAGTTTTCGCCTTCATTGTGCAGCGTCCAAGTCTCCGGCAGGCCGCGCAGGAGCGCGTTGAGAGCGGCAGGAGTGCGCTCGAGCAAGGCAATCGTCTGTTCCAGGTCAAATTTCATCATGCGCCTCGATCGCTTCCAATAGATGGGGCGCCCCGCCGCTAAGTCGCGCGAAGTTCACACCCGCTTACCAGCCGAACGTGTTCCTTACATAGTCCCTGCTGCGCTTCCACGATTCGCTCAGGGGCTCGGTGGGAACAAACTTGTCGGGGAACGCGAGTTCCACGGCAGCTCGCCCGCTGAAGTGATTTGCGCGCAACGCCGCGGCGATGGCCGGGAAGTTCGTCACACCCTGGCCAACATACTCGGTCCACACCCCATCCGCATATTGATCGCGAATATGCATATAGACAATCTGCTTGCCATACGTATTGATGAAGGCCACGGGATCAACTCCGCCGCGGATCAACCAGTTCAGATCGGGACCAAGCTTGAAATCGGGAAGGCGTGCAAGCGTGCCTTTCAGATCGTGCATGCCGTCCCTGACTTCGTAGGTGTGGTTGTGCAAATTAGGAACGATGCCATAGCCGGCACAGATCGCAGAAATCTCTTTCAGCACTGCGGCCTGCGTATCAAACTCCGCGTCGGTCTTGGGCCGCTTCGCATCGCCTACGGAGATTCCAAATGTCGTGCCGTGAAGTTGAGCCAGGCGCGAAAGAACTTGGGCCACGTCTTTCATGGTTGCGTCGTGGGCTTGCGCATCCCACATATTCGCCCCGTAGGAAGAGCCCGTGACGGGCAGCGCGTATTTGGCGGCGAGCGCGGCGATGCGGTCGACAGCGCCATCGTGCCGGAGCACGGAATCCATGAGTTCCACGCCGTCAAAGCGGGCGAAGCTGAGGTCGCTGAAGGCGCGGTCGAGTACCGGCGTCGCATCCCAGTTGGGCGGATACGCACTCGCATACACCCATATGTGAGCGCTTACCTTGGGCGTGGATGCAGCGGCCTCTGCCAGCAAGGGCAGCGCACTGCGATGGGCTAGCGCAGTCCCGGCAAGCGCGCCGGAGGCAAGGATGAAATCTCTGCGGCTCAACGAATTGCGATCGTGCATTGATCCCTCATTCCCGGTTGCATGTTTGTGTTGCGGCCCATCCTACGTCGCGGAATCTCAATTGCGCAAATCACTCAGACGCATGAGGCGGTCTGTCTCGCGATAGGCTTCTTCCACCCATTCCACGATGCGGGCAGGATCGGGTGAGTACTCCAGCTCGATGGAAATGACTCCATCGATCTCGAGTTCCTTGATGGCCTGCAGGTAGGGACTGAACTTCACGATTCCCCTTCCCGGTGGCAGATCCCCATGAACCTTGCCGTCGCAGTCGCTGATGTGCACATGAATGGCTTTGGTTTTTAAGCGGCTCAGCGAGTCCGGTCCGCAGTCAGAAAGCACAAGATGACTGACGTCGATGTTCGCGTGCATGCGGGGATGCGCACACTCATCGACGAAGCGCACCATCTTGTCGACGTTGTTGAGCAGGCTGAGGCGAAAGGGCTCTAATTCGAGGGCAATATCGAGGTTCTTCTCGCCAGCGTAATCGGCCAGGATGCGGCCGTTTTCGATGGCCCAGTTCCATTGCTGCGCGGCGGGAATCACTTCGCTCTGCCACAGATATTCGCCCAGAACCAACACGATGTTCCTGGCCTGGAATTCAGCCGCAAGATCGATGTAGCGCTTGCAGCGGGCGACGTGGAAATCCCGCACCGCCGGGCTCGGATCGATGAGCCCGATCGCGACGACCGGCAAAGACACTATGGGCAGATTGGCATGCTCGCAGGTGGTCGCGATGATGCGTTTCTCCTCGGGCGTAATGGTCATGGCCTCGGTGAAGATGTCGACGCAATCGAACCCGATGCGGGCAATGTGCTGTAAGCCGGTGGCCGTATCCATGCCCACCTGATCGAAGGCACTGTTGATGATTCCAAGCTTCATGATCGTTCTCCCGATGTGATTTCTTTGAGCGACACCAGGCGATGTTCGGCAGCGCTCAGGGCCGCAGCTTCCACCAGCGCGATAGTGCGCAGATTGTCCTGTCCATTCACTTCAGAAAGCGCGCCGGTTTCCAAGGCGACGAGCAACTGGCCCATGGTTCCCGCAAAGGCGTCGGGGAACCAACTCTGCGGCGGAGAGAAGTGGTGAAAGGCCGTGTCGCCTTTGCGGGCAAAGCGCATGGTCGACGGAGTGGTGTAAGGGTCCTTGCACCAGCCGATATCGCCGATTGCAAGACCATCGGCCCCCTCAACCCGCCACTCGATGCGAATGTCGCCCGGACAGCCTTCTTTCACGGGCCCCGCCCATACATCGTCGATCACGACGCCGCGCAGACCGTTGGCGTACTCCAGAATTGAGATGCAGATTCCGTCGCTATGGGCAAAGCCGGTGCGCGGATCGGAACGCGTGCTGCAGAACACCTGTTCCGGATCGCCAAACCAGAAGCGCATGCAATCGAGATGGTGGATCGACATGACTTTCAGGGTTGCCGAACCGGTCTCAGCCTGCCATGGCTGCCAGTGGGGCACGCCGCGCATATCGATGGTGGCGAAGATTGGCGCGCCGAAGTCGCCAAGGTCCAGCAGCCGCTTCATGGTGTGGACGGTGGGATCGTAACGCATGTTCTGGTTGACTGAGAGTTCGATTCCAGCGGCCTGGCAGCAACGAACCGCCTCGCACGCATCGGCATAACTGAGCGCCAGCGGCTTCTGCGCCAGAATTCCTTTCACCGTTCCGCGCGCACAGGCGGCACGGATGAGGCCGAGCTGATGCTGCGGAGGCACCGCGATGTCGAGAACTTCGATGGTGCGATCGTCGAGCAGCGCCTCGTAACTTTCATGGACGTGGGGAACCTTGTGACGCGCGGCCACTTCTTCAGCGTGTTGGCGATGGCGAGAGGCAATGGCGACCGGATTGAATCCGGCGCGCCGGTAACTGACCAGGTGGCAATCATTGACGATGAACCCGCTGCCCAGAATCCCAATCCGGAAATCTTTGCGGCGCGGAACCGGAGGCGCATAACGCAGCGAATCGATTGGAGCAGATAAGCTCATCGCACGCTTTCTGGGAGCCCATGGGAGAGTTTGAAGAAGCAAGGCCGGCTAGCCGGCGCCGGCGGACGGCCCGACAGTCTGGCATCCATCAAATGTCGACGCCCCATTTCCGACGCAAACTGCGCGTGAAGAATGGGGCGTCCGGCTTGGTGGAAATGGAAGGAACGGCCACGCGCCCCACTTACACCTGCATGACTTCAGCTTCCTTCCTGCGGGAAAGCTCTTCCATGCGGCGGATCTCGTCGTCGGTCATCTTCTGCACCTCATCGAGAGCGCGCTTCTCTTCGTCCTCGCTGATCTTTTTCTCTTTGGCGAGTTTCTTGAGGGCTTCGTTGCCGTCGCGGCGCACATTGCGGACAGCGGTGCGGTGTTCTTCCAGCACCTTGTTCAGGTGCTTGCACACCTCGCGGCGGCGCTCCTCGGTCATGGGAGGAATAGGCACGCGAATGATCTTGCCGTCGGACTGCGGGTTCAGACCGAGATCGGCGGACTGCAGGGCCTTCTCAATCTCTTTTAGGATGGTTGGGTCCCAGGGCGAGATGACGATCAGTTGCGCTTCAGGCGCGGACAACTGCGCGAGCTGGCTAATGGGCGTGTGCGTGCCGTAGTAGTCGATCTTGACCTGGTCGAGCATGTGCACGCTGGCGCGCCCGGTGCGGGTAGAGGCCAGGCTGGCCTGGAAGGTGGAGACCGCCTGGTCCATGCGTCGCTTGAGGTCGCCCGAGAGTCCTTTAAGTGCCGGATTGCTATCCATGTACGATGCCATCGTTGTTCCCTCACTAGGCCGAACTGCCAACGGTAATTCTACAACCACCACGGCGGAAGGCCGGGGGTTTGGAATCCCTTACGCTACCACCGTCAACCCGGTGGATGCAGCCTGCTCATGGGCGTGGTAGCTGGAGCGGACCAGGGGACCGGACTCGACGTGGCGGAAGCCCATGCGGAGAGCTTCCGTCTTTAACTCCGCGAACTCGCGCGGAGTGTAGAGGCGGGCCATGGGCAGGTGGTGGCGCGAGGGACGCAGATACTGGCCGATCGTAAGGATGTCGCAATTGACGGCGGCTAGATCGCGGAAGACCTGGAGCAACTCGGCTGTCTCCTCGCCGAGACCGACCATGACGCCGGATTTGGTTATCCCTGCAGGTGATATTTCTTTCGAGAGCTCAAGGAGCCTGAGGCTCCGCTCGTAGCGGGCGCCGGAGCGGACTACGCGATAGAGGCGCGGGACGGACTCGGTGTTGTGGTTGAGGACATCGGGGCGAGCTTCGACGACGGTACGGATGGCCTCCTGATTGCCCTGGAAGTCGGGAATGAGCACCTCGACGCGGCAGCCGGTGGCTTGGCGGCGAATCTCGTCGATGACCAGGGCGAAAGCGCGCGCGCCGCCGACCAGGTCGTCGTCGCGATTCACGCTGGTGATGACGGCATGTTGCAGGCCCAGCGTGGCGACGGCCTGGGCTACGCGGCGCGGCTCGTCGAAGTCGATGGGCTCGGGGCGGCCTTTGGGCACAGCGCAAAAGCCGCAGCGCCGCGTGCATAGATTGCCGAGCATCATGAAGGTGGCGGTTTTGTGATGCCAGCACTCGCCAATGTTGGGACAGTGGGCGCTCTCGCACACGGTGTTGAGGCCGAGGGAGCGCGCGAGCTGCTTGAGGCTGTGGTAGTTTTCACCCACCGGGGCGCGGGCCTTGAGCCACTCAGGCTTGGGGGCCGGGGCCGTGCGGGCAGGGGATATCTGCACCAGTTCCATCACGGTCTTATTGTAGCGGTATCCCAGGGCCGGGCACTCATTCGCTAGCGCAGGCGTGCGCGCACTTCAGTCCGGACCAGGTAGAGGAAGAAGACAAGATTCAGCAGACCCTGGACGAGCGGGGGCGGTTGGTGCGCGGTAGAGAAAATCCACAGGTTGTAGCAGGCCAGCAGCAGGACCGCAGCCAGGGCGAGGGCCCAGGCCCAGCGTAGCTGCAAGATGAGCCCCGCGCTGGCGGTGATGAATCCCGCCGCAAAAATGAGGAAGAGCGGAGGGTAATGGCCCCCGGCCACGACGCCCAGGATGAGGACCCCAGCCAGCACCAGCAGATAGAAACTGATGGCCGCGAGACCGGGCAGCGGCAGCCTGTCGCGCCACGGCAGCGGGACTGGTTGGCCGATCTTGCCGCCGCTTCCTGGTAACTCCGCGCGGGATTCGTCCGGTTTGGCGCCGGTGGTCATAGGGTATGCAGATATGCCAGCAGGTCGTTGAGCTGGTCGTCAGGGATTGCAGTGCCAGGCATGGTGCCATGCCCATGGAGAATGGTTGCGGTCATCCGCTCGTCAGTGGGCGGCGCGCCGGAGGGCATGGCTTTGACTTTCGTGATGGCCTGCAGGCCCGGTCCGTGGAGGCCCTGGGTGGTGGTGGGATAGTGGCAGCGAGCGCAATCCCGCTGATAGACTTGCGCACCCCGCGCCTCTTCGGGAGTCCACTCGGAAGCGGGCTTGGAGGGCGGCAGCGAGCGGCAACCGTCCAGGCCGATGGCAAGGCACGCGGCGCAGGTAAGAACAGCAAAGAAAACAGAAAGAGAGCGGCTGAGCATTTGACTTCAGATGATACTCGGCGCGTGTGCCGGATCAAAAGAGCGACTCAGCGGGGATTAAAACGCAGTCCCGTATCAGGCTTGAACGGGGCTGCTTTGCCTGAACCGCAAGCAGGCAGCTTACTCCGCCGCTGCGATGGCCTCGCAGATGCGCTCCATGGCCTGGACTTCGACCTCACTGCCCGGACGGTGACCGTTGACGAGAATGGAAAACGCCAGGATTTTGCCGCTGGCAGCGGTGAGGTAACCGGAGAGAGCGTTGGTCTCGTTCAGAGAGCCCGTCTTGGCCCACATGCGGCCTTTGAGCGGCGAGCGGGTGAATCGCGTGGCAAGGGTGCCATCCACACCGGCCACGGGCAGGGTGTCGCGCCACGCGGAGCCCCACGGCTGGCGCGAGGCGTAGGCCAGCAGTTGCGTATAGGCACGCGGCGCGATGCGGTCGTCCATGCTCATGCCGGAGCCGTCGTAGAAAAAGAAATCGCCGTCGCTTACGCCCGCGTCGACCAGGAACTGGCGCACCACGCGCGTGCCCTGGCCCAAGCTTCCGTCGCGGCCGAATGCCTTGCCCAGCAGGCGCAGCAGCAGTTCGGCGTGGAGGTTCTGGCTCACCTTGTTGATGACCGTAATGTCCTGGGCCAAGGGCACTGAGACGCGAGTGGCCACGGAACGGCGACCCAGTAACGGAGCGACCATGGTGTAGAGCTCGTTGCGGGCGAGCTTCAGCGGCTCGGCACGTTCGGCGGCAAAGTCGCCGATTCCCACCGGGTAGCGGTGCGCGGAAGTGGCCGAGCCGGTGATCCTGATGCCGCGGCTAAGCAGCGCCTGCTTGAAAGCCGCCGCGGTAAACTCCGCTGGATCTTCGACGGCCAGCCCGGCGTGGAACCCCGCGGGCGGCGCGGTGCCCCAGGCGCGCACCAACATGCTGCCGGGACGGCGCTCCAGGCCCGGATGCGCCGCTTCGCCGTTGGCCGCAATGGTCATAGTGTTGTCCAGGGTGTAGAAGTCCACATTGGGGTTCCACTCCGCAGCCGCGCCGCCGGGAGCGGATGAATCGGCGGTAATGGTTAGCTCCGTGGTGTTGTCATTAAAGGTGAGCGCGGAGGCCGGAGCACCGTAGCTCCACTGCAGATCGTCCCATCCCCAGGCGGTGCCGTACGACTCGGAAAGAAAGAAGCTGTCGTCGCCCACCACGTTGCCTTCGACGCTGCGCACGCCGGACTGCTCCACCTGCTCGGCCAGCAACTCGAGCACGGTCATGGCGCGGGGTTTGGGTGCGGGCTCGGTCGGCGGGACTGTCGCAGACGCGGGGGCCTTCGCGGTTGGGGCTTCAGGGGTTGTATTTGGCGGAAGGGCAGCGGGCGCGGAGGGTACCGGGGGCTGGTAGGGATAATGCCGCGCACTCAGGGTGGGGTCGCCGGAGCCCAACAGGATGAGATCGCCGTGGAGCACGCCTGAGGCGTCCACCTCGCCGCCGGCAGCAATGTTGGTGGTCCATGTGAGTGAGCCCACGGGCAATAGGGCAAAGGCCGCGGCGGTGGTGGCGAGCTTGGCGTTGGAGGCCGGGGTAAAGAGCCGTCCCTCATTGAGCCCGTAGAGCGATTGGCCGTCGAGAGTGGTGACGCTGATGCCGAACTCCGCGTGACCCAGCGCAGGCTCAGCCAGGATGGCGTTGATGCGGTCGGCGAGCGGGCCTTTGGCCGCGGCGGCATGCGCGGGCGGATGTGCGGCAGGCTGAGAACGCCGCGCCTGGGCCGCCAGCCCGGTGGAAGGAAGCAAGACGCCAGCCAGCAGAAGCGCCAAGACTCGCCGAATCACGGTCATGCCCGGAGTTTAGCAGGAGATAAGAGGGGATGGCGCGGCATTGGTGACCAATACAGTCACAAGCCCTTGCGGAACGCCGGAATTCTAAGCCCCGAACACACTCTCAAGGACTGGAAACGAACGGCCAACCCAGTTCATCTGAGCATTCTCTGAGTAGTGTCCGGAGTGGCCACAATCCGTCCGTTTGGTGCTTTGAGCTTGGTCTCAACCCTGAAGGCCATTTCAATGGCAGAATGTTGGCATGAACCTATCACGCTCAGTTTGTGCTCCTGTGTGCGCCGGGCTGCTCATAGTCGGGATGCGAGCGAGCGGTCAGCTCTCCGCGCCGAGTGCTCTGGATTCATCCGCGGGTTGTGCCCATCACACCTGTACGTGGGTCCCGCTTGTCGAGAATAAATCCTTTCGCAAAGGCGCCCTCAGCTACAAGGTCGAAAATGAAACGGGCACATTTGTGCTCACACGAAGTGATAAGGTGTTGCTCCGGACCCCGCTAGAAGACCTTGACGCCAGCGTGAGCGTAGTTTGGTCTGACGATCAGAAGAGTTTTGCAATTACTTGGAGTGACGGAGGAGGGGCCGGAGGTTTTCATGTTCGGGCGTTTCATCTGGACGGAAACAGAGTTGCAGAATTACCCGTAGCAAAGCGCGCCTTTGAGTCCTTCAAAGCACGACACTGGTGCGAGACTCGTGGCGACAACATTGAGGCTCATAGCTGGCTACATGGATCACGCGACCTGCTTCTCTTGTTGTCCGTGTACCCTACTAGCGACTGCGGCAAGGAAATGGGTCACACGGAAGCGTATGTGGTGGAAGCGGCGACAGGGCAGATTCAGGAACATTGGAATGTGAAGCAACTAAACGCATACATGCGGTCTCATCCAGAATAGGTTCTACGGTATAAAACTGTCTTTGTTCCGATCGCGGGCGTATTACTGCCAACTCGGACACCACTCGAAAATGGGGAGATCCCATTCGGTTTGATCTCCTTGCCGGAAGCCGAGGGTCTTGGAACCGCAAACTCAAAATCCATCTGATGTCAGGAGCGAGGCAGTGCACTTTTCCCGGTCCTGATCTTCTAACCCAATGCAAACATCGATGAGCCGTTGGTGGAACTTAGAATCGAAACATGCTCTACCGGATCGGCATGATACAGCGGGGATGCATCGAATGACCGCATGGACACGCACCATCTGCCCGTGGCGGCTGCGCAGTCGCACGCTCGAACTGGGCCGCCGGACGCTGGTGATGGGCGTGGTAAATATCACGCCGGACTCCTTCAGCGATGGCGGGGCCTTTTTTGACCTTAACGCCGCAGTGGCCCGCTCACTAGAACTGCTGGACGAGGGGGCCGACCTGGTGGATCTGGGAGCAGAGAGCACCCGGCCCGGTTCGCGGGCGGGAGGCGCTCCGGACACGCCGCAGGCACCCACGGTGCGCGCCGAAGAGGAGCAGAGGCGGCTGCTGCCGGTGCTCACAGGAATCCTGCGCGCGCGGCCCGACGCAATCCTCTCTGTGGATACCTACAAAGCGGCAACGGCACGGGCAGCGCTGGAGGCGGGCGCTGAAATCATCAACGACGTGAGCGGATTTTCCTGGGATTCTGGAATGGCTGCAATTTGCGCAGAGGCCCGAGCCGGGGTGGTGCTGATGCACTCGCGCGGGAAGCCGGAGGAGTGGCGCGGGCAAACGCCACTGCAGCCCGATGAGCTGCTCGCCACCGTGCAAGCGGGGTTGGCCGGGAGCCTGGCCGTGGCTGCGGCGGCTGCGATTGCGCCGGAGGCCGTGGTGCTGGACCCCGGATATGGATTCGGCAAGCGCTTCGGCGAGAATTATGCGCTGCTGGCCCGGCAGGAAAACCTCCTTGCGCTGGGCCGGCCTTTGCTGACTGGGGTGAGCCGCAAGTCGTTCCTCGGGCGGACTCTCGCGCCGCTGCACGAGGGACGGGACGCGCCGGTGGACGAGCGCGAGATAGCCAGCGTGGCAGCGCTGGTGGCGGCGATTCTGCACGGTGCATCCATCGTGCGGGTGCACCAGGTGCGTCCCGCGTTGGAAGCGGCGCGCATTGCCGACGCGGTGCTGGCTGCGGGTTAAATCTGGCCTGGGAGCCTGTCGGGGATACCCCAGCGCAGCCTGTTCAAGGGATCGCTGAAAGTCATGCATGTCTCGGAGGCTTTGCAGACTACGGCCACTCATTGCACAGAATAATGCCCGGGCAGCGCAAACTGGTTATAGGCGGAATCCAGGATGACCCAAACCTCCACGGCCGCACGCACATTGATCCGAACCCGCCCAATCCCGGCCTTCTGCGCCCACAAGCGCGGGCCGAAAACCGCAAAAGTCCGCCTCGCCCCACCCCCCTCCCCCCTGGGGCAGCCACTTTTAGACCCCAATTATTCCGCAAGTATATGTTACTGAATACCTTACAAAATCACCCTATTGACTGATCGGTAATCAAGACCACCGGATTTTGACCACTCTTGAGCCAAAAGCGCCACCTTTTCGCATCAAAACGAGCAATTTATGCGCCTCCAGGCTAGCTCCGACGCACTCCTAGCGGGCCGACATTTCGTGAAGCTTGAGTACGGTATTCCAGTTGCGGGCGGTGGTGGTTGTGGACAGAAGGCGATCAAGCGTTTTGGCGGTGAACTTGGATTCGGCAGCGCCATCGGGCAAGTGGAGGTAGAGGGTGTCGCCGGCGAGATGCCAGCGGTCACGGCGCGCGGGATACTGGGCAACGATGCGATCCAGGCCGGCAGATGCGCCCTCGGCCGGGGGAGCCGACAAAAAGACCGCGTGAACCCTGGCGCCGTCTGCGGCGGCCTCGGCGGCAAAGGGATTGGCGGCGATGGTGCGTGCCAGCTCAGCACGCGTGCGAACGAGTACGCCAACCGGCGCGCCCATGTGCTTTTCAAGCGCTGCAGCCACAGCGCGGGCCACCGCGGCAGCGGAATCCGGAGCATCGAAGACCGCATTGCCGCTCTGGATATAAGTCTCGACATTCTTGAAGCCCAGCTTCTCCAGCAGCCCGCGGAAGTCGGCCATGGGCAGCTTGCCGGTGCCACCGACATTCACGGCGCGGAGGAGAACGACGTAGGTGGGCATAGGCGCTCCGAATGACTACATCCCCATGTCCTGAGAGCGAGACATGGGGATGCAAGCTTGGGGGGACAGCGCAAGAATCCCGCTAGACAGCGATTCGATGCCCTAGCTGATTCCGGGCTTGTGCCGGAGCCAGAGGGGGCGGATTGAGTCGTGATCGATGACGGGCTCGCCGTCGCACTCGACCTCGATGACGGTTGCGGGCTGATCGGGAGCCTGCAAGGGCAGGCCGGTCAGGCGCAGGGAGAACTCATCCTGGGTGAAGGTGACGCTCTCGCCGGTCTTCAACAGACGGGCGGATTTGACCTTGGGTTTGAGGCCGCCGATGGCGATGACGACCTCCGGCTGGTAGTAGGCCAGCCAATCGGCCGCCGGAGTATGGCCCGGCCAGTATTGCTGATGGATGTAAAGGGTGTTGCCGCGGCGGGTGTAGTGGGCGTTGGTGTTCCAGGAGAAGGAGCCGCGCTCGGCGCCATAAATGGCCTTGCCATTGGTATCGAGCCACTTGCCGACGGCTTCAAGAGTGGTAACGGTCTCCTCGGGGATGGAACCATCGGGTTTGGGACCGATGTTGAGCAGATAATTGCCGCCGCCCGAACCGCAGATGGCCAGGTTGGAGGCGATTGTCTTGGGCGACTTCCAATTATCGTCGCCGCGGTTAAAGCCCCAACTATCGTTGAGGGTCATGCAGGTTTCCCATGCGCGGCCACCCTCTGAGGCTTGGATCTCCTGTTCCGGAGTGGAGAAGTCGCCCTCCAGGCCGTTGCGATTGTTGACGATGATGTCGGGCTGCAGCTCAAAGACCATCTGGTTCATGCGCTCCGACTCCCACTCCTGCGGGGTCAGGGGCCAGTCGACGTCGTACCAGAGGACATCGATCTTGCCGTAGTTGGTCATCAACTCACGGACAAGGCCGTGGGTGTAGGCGACAAAGCGCTTGCGAGCGGCTTCATCGGTCTTGCAGCGGGCGCCGTCGGGATGGTGCCAGTCCATGAGCGAGTAATAGAAGCCCACGCGCAGACCCTCGGCCCGAGCCGCATCCACAAACTCGCGGACCAGGTCGCGGCCCGGACCTTGCTTGGGCGCGCAATAGTCGGTGAGCTTGGTGTCAAAGTGGCAGAAGCCTTCGTGGTGCTTGGTGGTCATCACCATGTACTTCTGGCCGGCGCGCTTGGCCAGGCGAGCCCACTCGCGGGCGGCATTGGGCTTGGGGTTGAAGTGGCGGGCCAACTGCTCATACTGCGCCAGGGGAACACCTTCCACCTCAAGAGCCCACTCGTGTTGGCCGATAACACTGTAGAGGCCCCAGTGGATGAACATGCCGAAGCGAGCCTGGTGCCACCATGCCATGCGTTGGGCGCGCGTGGCCGCCTGCGCGTCAGCAGAGGGTGAGTTGGGGGCTTGCGCGCCTGCACCGGGTGTACCCGGGAGGCGTAATGCCTCAGAATTCGAGGCAGAAAGGGCCAGGGCCCCTGCTGCACCAAGCTGCTTGATAAACGACCGCCGCGAACTTTCGTTCCAATCCATGACTGCGTAGCTCCTTTTGAATGACTGCGCGGCGTGATTCTGAGGCGCACTGTTATCGCCCCGTGCCGGCGGGGGAACTATAGGGAATGGAGAGTGGGGCTGTCAAAGAAGCGAGGATTGCGGGGAGATGAGCGGGCGAATCCACCCCCCCTTTTTGATCATGACGATGGCGCAGAAGGCGTATTGTCGATGCCAGCATCGCAACCTATCTTCGGAAGTGTAATCTTATCGGCTGATACGAATGGAACGATAGAAGTGTATTTACTTTCTCCCTGCGTGGGTTCGAATTGAATAATGATCGGAGTTATATATGTCGGAAGAATATCAGTGGAGAACCGTCTCCCGATTGAAGGCCAGTTACGCCAGCCGAAAGGATACTTTCTCCTGGGCGTTGGCGATCTGGACAGCGAGCGCGGTTCTATTTGCGCCATTTATGAATATTGAAGCCTCGCTTGAACGCTCTATATTAGTTGCGCTGGCATGGTCGGCAATTCACTTGGTAAGGAGAATGTAATTTGGGTGCATCGTCGATAGCCAGTGACGCGGGCGAAGCGGAGACACCCTCGCATCTAAAAATACATTAAAGGCTTCTCGCTTTGACTGTTCTCAGTCAAGATCGACATCTGGGGCTTCCCACCCAAAATCAATCCGGAAACGGGCCATGGAACGGCTCTAGCGCCTCTCCGACGCCAGGTAGACGACAACGCCGCTCACCAAGGCCAGGGTTGCGAGGATAGGAACAAGCAGCCAGAATCTGGCGTCGAAGCTGGCAAGCGTAGCGGGCCACAAGGCTGCCAGATGAAGCGACCCGGGAAACTCATCAAACCACGACATCCAGCGGAGACCCTGCCTGGCTTGGGAGATGACAAGTCCCACAGCGGCGAGCAAGATGATGGCGAGAGCAAAGATCTGGGCACCCAGAATGGGCTTGCCGATGCGCTCGATGGCCGCGTTGCGGCGGCGGAGTTGAGCGCGCCACCAAATCAGACCAGGAGCCTCGAGCCGGGCCAGGGCGGTGGCATCGGCGCGCGCGCTGCGAAAGGTCTGCGTCACCAGAACCAGGTCGGCGCAGGCGCGGCAGTCCGCTACGTGCGCACGCAGTTCCACACTGCAGGCGTGGGGCCAATGGCCGCACCGCAGCAGTTCCGCCACTTCCTTTTCACGTACACAAGCCCCAAACATCATGAGCGCCCTCCGTCATCTTTAGACTGTTCGCGGAGCAGGCGGGCAATCTTACGCCGGGCGCGAAAGAGCAGCAGGCGAATACTGGCCGAGGCAAGGCCGGTGACCTCGGCGATTTCGCGGTGCGAGTAGCCCTCAGCGTAAGCCAGCCAGAGCAGTTGCCGGTCGCGGGGACGCAAAAGGCGCATGGCCGGACCGAGCATGGCTTTCGAATCAGATTGAACTGAATCGCCGGGAGCCGCGAAGAATTCCTCCGGGATCTCCTCGATGGAAGCCGATCGCGGCCGGCGCCAATGATCGCGCAAGAGGTTGGTGGCGATACGAAACAGATAGCGGCGGGAGGCTACCTCGCCGTCGTCAGGATGCGCGGCACAGAGAAAACGCACGTAGCTCTCCTGCATCAAGTCATCGGCCAGCGCGGGCTCGCCGGAGACGCGTGCCAGGTAGGCCCAGAGAGACCGCGCCGAGCGCTCATAGAATGCGGCGAAAGCCTCGCTATCCATGGGCGGGCAGGCGAGCGGCTGTGCTTCGCCTGCCAGCAGATTCGGAATGACGGATTCCCAAGGCACGGGCCGATGCTTCCTCACCGTTTCCAGAACCCTTCCTGCTCACTGCCGTTCCTTTGAGCTAGGGGTCGGGTCGAAAGTATCCGGGGCCACGGATTTTTCTGGAATCAGGCCCAGACGGGCGGCCAGAATCCAGGTGATCCCCGCGGAGATGATAAACCCAATCCCGGGCATCAGGACCACGGTGGCGAACACGAGCAAGGGCACTTCCGCCACGTGACCGGTATGGCCACTCAGAAAGAGGAGGCCGACGCCCAGCAGCGCCATCACGATTCCAATCTGGAGCGGGGTGAGGACACGGGCAACTGCATTGGGCACCGTCTTCCCGGGCTCGAAGTTCACCGGGATGGGCGCCGCCTCAAGGAAGCGCTTGCCGGCTTCAGTCTCCATGTAGAGCGCCAGTTCCTGGTTGGAGCTGAACTTGTCAATCAGCCGGCCGTGCACCTCACTTTGCAGCTTGAAGATGCGGCCCCAGCGGCGGTTTTCCAAGATAACCCGGATGATCCAAATGAGGGTGAAGAGGAAGCATGCAAAGGCGAGAACACCAGCGATCGGTCCGGTGATATCGGAGATGTTCGTCGACTCGCGACGCAACGCCGCCAAATTTGGCCAGACTGCGCGTTCCAGCGCCACGTCGGGTCCTCCGTCTGCCTGCAAATGGTTGAAGAGGTAGTACTCGGGGTTGCGCGCAACCTCAGGATGGGCGGTGAGGAACTCGGCCAACTGGGGATTGTTGCGGGCCACATAGTCCTGGTTAGAGAGCAGCGATGGATCGTGCGCGACGACGGTGGTGAGTGTGGGGCTGACGCGCAGCAGCTTAAGGAGTTCAGCCTGGGTGGCGGCGACTTCCTTGTCAGTGGAAGCTGGGGCGTTGGCTGCAAACTCTGAGGTAGCGGGACGCGCCAGGGCCGCAGGACGGGCCGGTGCGGCAGGGTGCGCGGCCGGCTGAAGCTGTGCGGCGCAAAGAGTTGACGCCAGTAGAACGGGAACCGCTATGGAACGAAGAAGCCAGAACCTTGTGCTGCAGCGATCGTGCATTTGAATTTCCCCTCGTTGAAGATGGCGTTCTGCCCCTTCTGCTCATACAACGAATGAGAGGGGAGGATGGTTAACAAGAGCAGCAAGTCAGCAATTCAAGGTGCCAGGGAAGAAATGTATTCCCAGAGGTCAAAGCGGCTCAGTCAGGAATCATGCCATGCACCACACTTGAGGTATGAAAAAGTTTTGGCTTGCACTGATTCTCGCCTTCTGCTTCGCAGCACCTTATGCGGCGCAGGCGCAGGTGGTTGTGGTGGTTCACCATCACCATCACCATCATCACCACCACCACGACAACCGCCTGCAGTAAACGGCTTGGCCAGCACCAAGGGCCGAGTAAGTTTGTTCATTCAAGTGAGATGTCAAGCATCAGGTGGCACCATTGTCATAGATCAATCACGCCGGAAGACGGCATCTCATTCCCTTCCAAAAGACGCTTTGAAACTCCTCGACTCTCGATTCGTGCGGGTTGGCCCGAATCTGCGCGATCAAGCCGGTCGAGGATGTGGCGGCGCAAGAGGTCGACTCACGCGAAGAGGGTCGCGCTCATCCCAAAAATAATTCCATCTAGATTGACCTGAGCGAGGAGTGGTAGACGGTCGAGCAATTGGCTGGGACGCCGGGCCAGGTGCAGCTCCTTCGACTTCCTACGCCCAGTACATCGAAGGGGGGCAGACTGCAATCCGCTGTAAGCACCCAGGGTTTATCATCGAAGATGGTGCGGGTGGAGTGGTTTACCCGCTCATCTTTGCCCTTGCGCGGGCCTTTGGGTTACAAGCGCAGGGGTACCCCTCTAGAGAAATGGATAGCGATGCGAGCGAAGACAGCAGTAGTGCTGGGTGCCCAGTGGGGCGACGAGGGCAAGGGTAAGATCGTGGACGTGCTCAGCGAGCGGTTCAGCGCCGTGGCGCGCTACGCGGGCGGACACAATGCCGGGCACACGGTCATCCACGGCGGGCAGAAGTTCATTCTGCAACTGATTCCCTGCGGAGTGCTGCGGCTGGGATGCAAGGGCGTGATCGGCAACGGCGTGGTGCTGGACCCGCTGGCCTTTCTGAAAGAAGTGGCCAAACTGCGCGGGCTGGGCGTGGACGTGGATGGGCAGCTTTTTGTGTCGAACCGGGCGCAGGTGATTTTGCCCTACCACCGCATGATCGAGCTAGCGGCAGAGAGCGCGCCGGGGCGGAAGAAAATTGGCACCACAAGCCGGGGCATCGGGCCGGCCTATGAGGACAAGATGGCGCGCAGCGGGCTGCGCATTGTGGACCTGCTGCGGCCCGAGCTGCTGCGGACGCATATTGAAGCCGCCTGCGGGGAGAAAAATGCCATTGCCCACGCTTTGTTCGGGACCGATCCACTGGATCCGGCAAAGATGTTTGACGAGTACGCGGCGGCGGCCGAAGAGGTGAGGCCGTTTGTGACCGACACGGGGCGGCTGTTGCACGGTGTGCTGGCCGGGGGCGGCAGCGTCATGTTCGAGGGCGCGCAGGGGACGATGCTGGACATCGACCACGGCACGTACCCGTTCGTAACTTCGTCGTCGGCCACGGCGGGCGGAGCGGCAACAGGAACAGGCGTGGGCCCGACAGCGATTGGGACAGTGATTAGCGTAACCAAGGCGTATGTGACGCGGGTGGGCGAGGGGCCTTTTCCGACCGAGATTCACGACGCCGCGGGCGACCAGTTGCGTGCGCGCGGCAATGAGTATGGTGCGGTGACGGGCCGGCCGCGGCGGTGCGGATGGCTGGATATTCCGCTGCTGCGCTATTCCAACCAGGTAAACGGTGCGGAATGGCTGGTGGTGACCAAGCTGGATGTGCTGGACGAGCTGGAAGAGGTTCCCATCTGCGTGGGCTATGAGATTGGCGGTAAAGTCACGGACGAGATTCCAGCGGACGTACAGGGGCTGGAGCAGATCAAGCCGCGGTACACGACACTGAAGGGCTGGCGGTCGTCGACCGAGGGAATTACCGACTTTGACCGGCTACCCAAGGCGGCACAGGAGTATCTAAGATTTCAAGAGCGGGAGAGCGGGGCCAGGATCGGGATGGTTTCGACCGGGCCGGACCGCGAGCAGACGATGGTGCTGCCGGAGTTTGCGGCGGCGCTGGACGAGATTCACAGGTAAACTGAACGAGCCCGCCTGCGCTCTTAAGCCCGGGCAGGGAGGGAGCCGCCACGATGATCAGTTTCACCGTCCGGATGAGGTTTGCCCCTGAAGATCGGGCCGAGATTACGGAGGTTTTGCGCGGGCTGACCGAGGCTTCCCGCCAGGAACCCGGCTGTGTGTACTACATTCCCCACCGGTTGGAAGGCGACCCGGATACGGTATTGATCTATGAGCAGTACCGGGACGCCGCAGCGGCGGACGTGCACCGGCAGTCGGAACACTTCAAAAAATATGCCGTGGGCGGCCTTTATCAGAGGATGCTCGAGCGGAGCCGCGAGGATTTAGTCGCCCTGGCTTAAGCTCATTCCCCATTCGCATTATTGAGCCAATTGCACTGCTGGCTGCGCCACGCACGCGAAATTGCCGCAGCACGGTGCAATCTCAAGCGAGTCAAACACCCGATGGCGGGCGGCAATCAGGGCGGGAATCTTGTCTGGCGCAACCGGGCGCGAGAGCAGGTAGCCTTGTATCAAGTCGCAATCGAGATCGCGAAGGCAGGCTAGCTGTTGTTCGGTCTCGACCCCCTCAGCGACCACCGCATGGCCCAGCGCATGAGCCATCGTGATGATGGCTTGCACAATAGAGTAGGAGCCCTTCTGCTCGCAAAGGTCGTTGATGAAGGAACGATCAATTTTAAGCACGGAGATACGCAATTGGTTCAGGCGGCCCAGCGAGGAATGGCCGGTGCCGAAGTCGTCGATGGAAAAGGCGAAGCCCTGGGCGGAGAGTACGGCCATCTGGTCGGCCACCTCGCCCAGGTTCCGCATGACGGACGACTCGGTAACTTCAAGATGAATCCAGTGGGGATCAATCGCATATCGCTGCAGGGTGGCAAGGAGACGCCGGGCAAAGTCTTCGTGCATTAATTGCAGCCCGGAGACGTTGATTGCGATTGGAACCAGGGGCACGCCCTCCGTCTTCCAAAGAAGGAGCTGGCGGCACGCCTCCTCGATAACCCACTGGCCAAGAGGAACGATGAGGCCAGTCTCCTCGGCGATGGGAATGAGCCGGACGGGGCTGATGGGGCCCAGGCGTGGATGGTCAAGGCGCAAGAGAGCTTCCATTCCGGCGACTGAGCCATTGATGGAATAGATAGGCTGGTAGACCATGTGGAAGCCGCCGTCTTCCATCTGGGCGCGCATGTAGGCTTCCAGTTCGATCTGCTCTTCGGCGACACGGCTGAGTTCTGGCGAGAGCCAGGCGACCTGCCCGCCGCCCGCGGCCTTGGCCTGACGCTGCGCGCTCTCCGCACTGCGCCAGAGGCAGATGGGATCGGTTCCGTCGTTGGGGTAGAAGCCGAGGCCCATGCTGAACGAGATGGGAACCTTGAAGCCCTGGACCACCAATGGCGCGGCAAAGCATTGTTGGAGGTTGTAGGCGGTCTGCTCCGCGATGACCGGATTCTTGATGCCGGTGAGCACGATCGTGAATTCCTCGCCACCGGTGCGCGCGACGATGTCCATGGCGCGTACCTGGGAAGTGAGAATGGCTGCGACGCGCTGAATGCACTCGTCGCCAACTCTCAGGCCGTAGGTGTCGTTGATGCGCTTGAATCGGTCGATGTCCACGCAGATGATGGCGAGCTTGTCGTCCTTGACGGAGCGGTCTATGGCCGCCGCAAGCAACTCGGGGAAGAGCATGCGGTTGGGGAGCCCCGTGAGGTGGTCATGCTGCGTCTCGTGCTCGAGCCGTTGCGCCAGGGCCTCGCGCTCGGTGACGTCAACCGCCATGACAAAGCGGCACGGCCTGCCGTGGAAGATGATGTCGTAGGCGGAGAGATCGAGAGGAACAATTGTGCCGTCCTTGCGGATGTGACGCGATGCCCGGTTAGGCCGGGGCTGGGCTGACCCCAAATGCTCGAGCGCCCATTTGCGCACATCGGGATGCAGAATGTCGGGCAGGTTCAAAGCCAGGAATTCTTCGCGGGTATATCCGTGCATGTCGAGCGCAGCCTGGTTTACGGCTAGAAAGCGCCGGGTTGCGATCTCGGTGATCCACAGGGCCTCGGGGTTGCTGTCGAAAAGGAGGCGGTAATCCTCGCTAAGAGAGTGGGCGGCGCGGGTATCCTCGTCCAGCACCAGCAGAATCATGCCAACAGCGACGCAGAATTTGGGGATGTTCCAGATTTCGCGATTGAGGACAAAGTGTGGCCAGAGTTCCTGCATCCAGAAAGACACGGGAAAGACCATACCCCAGCCAATGAGCCCGACAATCATGGTGTGCAGGGCTACTGTCCGCTCCCAGCCGTTGCTCCAGAAATCGATCGCGACGACGATGAAAATCTCCGCCAGCAGGGCGTAAATAACGACATCCGGCCGTCCGTGGTAGATCCCCTCGAACATCCATGCGCCGGTGATGAGACACAGAACGGCAACCAAGGATCCGGCCAGCGGACGAAGCTGGCGCTGTTCCCTGGCCGCGAGAAAGACGGCGAGCAACTGCCGCACTGCAACGGCGGCCGCCAAAGGCCAGAGAACCGGTAGCGCCACGGCTGCCAGGTTTATGCAGAGGAGGGTGGAAACGGCAAGCAGAAAGCCAAGGCGAAGGGCAACTGCGCGGCCTTCTTTCAGGACCATGGAAGAAACAGCAAATAGGATAGCTGCCAGAGCCAACGTGTCCAAGCTGACGCAGATCTGCACGTTTTGCAAAAGGATTCCCGAGGGCTGCCACAATTGCCACAATTCGGCGGCAAAGTGAGCGAGGACGCACAGCCAGCCGCCCACCCAGCACAGCAGGCGGTCATCCCGCCTTTCCCAGGTAACGGCCCCAAACAAAAAGACAAAGAGTCCCAGAATGACAATATTCACTACGACTGCCTGCATACGGCCCGCTTTATGAATATAGATTTAGATACATCAAAGGTAGGGACCTAAAAGGAGCTGCGCCACACCACAAACAGGTGAGCGAGGGACACTTTAGTCGCATTTCTGTCGCAGCACATTTCGCGCCACCATAGCGGGGACCACTAGCAGCAGGAAATACGGTCCCAGAAGACATGCGGGCTCAGTCAGATATCTGGTTTCGCACCGGGGTACGTTGACCCGCGCATCGTTGCGGGACTACCATCCATTCTGCCTATGTGGACGTTCAGGGCCAACTCGCCAACCGGCTGGAAACGCGGTCTGGCGTTGGGTATTGTGCTGGTGTTGACGGCCGGCGCAGTGGCCCAGTCGGGGGGGATGCCTCGCGGCGAGCGGCACGAAAGCCGCCACGAGATCGACCAACTGGAAGAGACCTGGCGCGACGCGATCCTGCACCGGAATTCGGCAGCCATGGACGCCCTGCTGGCCGACGACTACATGGCCATTACCGCCAACGGAACACTGCAATCCAAAGACCAGGCGCTGGCTAATCTCCGCGCCGGCACAACGCACTTCAGCTCCATTGAGATCTCTGATCGCAAGGTGCGGTTCTATGGGACCACGGCGCTGGTGACCTGCCGCGCCGAGGTCAGCGGTGTCACCCCGGAAGGCGCAGTCTCAGGCAGCTACCGCTATACCCGCGTATATGTGCGCGACGAGCATGGCATGTGGAAGATCGTGAGCTTTGAAGCCAGCCGAATACAGAATTCTGCCGAGCATAAATAGAGTGAGATGGGCATGAATTGCAGAAACGTCTGAACTGCCAACAACCGGACCCGAATCGTTTGCGCAGTCTTCTACAATGAGCGGATGCCCGAACTGCCTGAGGTTGAGACCATTGCCCGCGGAGTGGATGCGCGGGTTCGCGGAGACCGGATTGTCGAGGCCTGGTTCAGCTCCTATCACCAGCCCTTCAAGACACCGCCGCGACGACAGGCCAAGGGGCTGGAGGGACGGGTCATTCTGGCCGTTCATCGCACCGGCAAACACATTGTTTGCGAACTCGGCCGCCTTGACAGCGTTGGCGCTGCGCGCAGCAGACCTCTGGAGCAAGACAATAACCAGGTGGAAGCTCAGTGGATTGTGCATCTGGGCATGACGGGGCGGCTGCTGGTGACCACGCCCGACGGCCCGGTGGCTCCGCATACCCATGCGCGCCTTACCCTGGGTAGCGGGCGGGAGTTGCGGTTTGTGGACCCGCGCCGGTTTGGACGGCTGGAGCTTCGCGACCTGGGCCACAGCATGGGTTTCACGGGACCGGGCAAAGAGCCGCTCAGCATTGGGCCGGAGGAGTTTGCGGCGCTTTTCCGCGGGCGGAAGTTGGCCATCAAGGCTGCACTGTTGAACCAGACATTGCTGGCGGGAGTGGGCAACATCTATGCCGACGAGGGCCTGTTCCGCGCTGGACTGCGACCGCGTAGGCGGGCAGGACGGCTGACTCGGTCGGAGTTGGAAAGGCTGCGGGTGGCGTTGCGCAAGGTTCTGGAGCAGGCGATCCATGCGGGCGGCTCGTCTGTGTCAGACTACGTGGATGCAGAAGGGATGCGGGGATTCTTCCAGCTGGAGCACCGGGTTTATCGGCGGACCGGCCAGCCCTGCCTCAGTTGCAACACACCGATCCGGCGGGTGGTGGTGGCCGGACGGAGCACGCATTACTGCCCGCAGTGCCAACGGTAAGGGCGAGCTCTATGGTTTTATGGAGAGAAAAGCCCACAGGACTACGTGAATCGAGACAAAGATCGCTGACGGTCGATCGTAAAATATTGAAAATAAAGGAGCGAAGGAACGGCACGCCGATTGCTACCTAGGAGGGTGCCAGTGATGTACCGGCTGCTGGGGAATATCCGGCCGCCCAACAAAACAGAGCAGACGCCCGGCAAGAGCAACCGCCCATGATGCGGCCCGTAAAGGGAAAACCGGCCGGGACAGCCTGCAATAGGTGAGGTGGAGACAACTACCCGCCGTAATTTGCTGGGAGGCCAGTGACCAGCGCAGGAACGCAAAGCGCCACCTCATTCTGAGAGTGGCGCTTTGTGCGTTAGGGGTAATTTCAGCCACAACACACAGGCCATTTTTCTGCCGCAGAGACGCTCGGAGTTCCCCTGTTGCATCCATTGATTCCCAACTCGCTTGCCAGCGGGGCTGGCAAGCTGTAGTATCAAGATTGCCTATCAAGCGGCTGACGCGGACCACCCGATTTGGGAAGTGAAAGCTCGCCGCTGACAAAGGACCTTCGCCGACAGTTTCAAACCATCATCACCCTGCGGCGAAATCCCCCATAGGAAGAGCATCACCCGAAGATAGTTAGGGCCTCATTCTACCGATCCTTAAGGCGGGTTGCTCCGTTGTATGGGTTCAGTGTGCGGAATACAGGGATTCGGGGATGTAGGGCAGGTTGAGTGCGGAACCCCAATCGTGGGCAAGCGAGCATGTGTAGTCAAGAAATGGACCGCCAGTCGCCGTGTTCCCCGTTCCTACACGGACGGACGGCAGGCGAGGACAGGTCGGCGGCCCTACAGCTAGCTGATGGATCCAGCAACGCAATACAGCAATCAACAAAGTGCCAGGAAGTGCACGCATGACGACAGAATCGACTCAGCCCCAGCCTGAACTGGGGCCGTCCCAGGCCAACGGCCAGGGACAGTCGCAGGGGCATCGGCGCCGCCGGCGCCGGCGTAAGAACAAATCAAGCCAGCAAGTCGCGCCGCAGGCGCAGCAGGCTCAACCGCTGCAGCCCCAGGCGGCGCAACCGCCGCCCCCGCTGCAGCCACAGGCCAGCCAGCCGAAAGCGCCCCATCCGCGGCAGAACCCGGGACGGAAGAAGAAGAAGTTCTTCCCCAAGAGCGCGGCTCCCAACGGGCAGCCGGGCAACAGCATCTCCACTCCTCCGCAGGGCAGACGCAAGGAAAAGCAGCGGGGGCCGAGGACGTTTGTGGGTCCGATGGACCACAGCTACCGCATTGTGAATGGCAACGTAGCCGATGGTCCGCCTTCGACGATCCAGATCACGAGTAACGGCCACGGCAGCTACTATCCCGAGGTCAACCAGGCAGCGCCGCCGGTTCCCATGCGCGAGGACGCGCCCACACGCATCTTCTGCTTTATCGACGATCTGTTCTTCCAGGCCAAGATTCAGGAGACCGCGCGCAAGCTGGGCATCAAGGTGGAGTTCGTAAAGGGCGACAAGGAGTCGGTGGCTAAGTTGACCGACTTGCCTGAAGGCGAACGGCCCGCGCTGGTGGTGTTCGACCTGAATAACCTGAACGCCAAGCCCATGACGCTCATTCCTAAATTCAAGACCAAGTTCAAGAAGGCGACGTCGATCGTGGGCTTCCTGAACCACCTGCAGGGAGATCTGAAGTTGAAGGCCGTGGAAGTCGGATGTGACACGGTCATGCCGCGCTCGGCTTTCTCGCAGAGCCTGCCCAACCTGCTGCGCCGCTACGGGATGGAAGAGGAAGAAGAGTACTCGCAACAGCCGGTGTAGGGCGAGCGAGGAGTTACGAAAGGGCGTCCGCCAAGGTGGACGCCCTTTCTGTTTTAAGGGGTTCTAGCTGAGTTCGCTGCAACTGAAGTTATGTCCGGATTCGTGGTGATACGTCCAGAGCGTTGATTCGGCTTCCGTAGCGCGAAGCTCAACCCATGCTTCCTCGGGCGCTTGAGAGGAAGCTACGGAGCGCAAGTGTTATGGCCGAATGGAACCTCCACCCTCGTCCAAGACTCTGGGAGTTCGGCAGCGTTTCGACCAATTCCAACGTACGTTGCGTACGCCTCAGGCGTGAGCTTCTCAAACGTCACGCTGAAAGAACTCGGCCGTGCCAACCACGGCTCTATCACCGGTCCAGGGCTGTGCACGACGATAGTGTTGCCCGTATAAGAAATGAGCACAGGGGATTCAGAACCACCATGAATCATTAAAGGCACTTTGTAATCATGTTTCCGATCATAGGGGGCGCAGAAGTCTGGGTTTGCCGAGATGTAGACTTCGGATGGTTTGCCAAAATAGGCTTGACGTCGCAGGTACGCAATTGTGCCCGAGGGAAGATGAAGCTCAATCATTCCCGGTTCCAGTGTGGCCACTGCATTCAATCCACTCCATACCCAATATGCCACGCCAATAATTCCCACTGTAACAAACGCGACAAAGATGATCACCAGCTTCCAGACTCTTCGTTTGGCCACGAACGAAAGCTTACCAGAGTGGCTTTGGGCAGATGGCTGGGATGTTGTAAGCGCGAAGAAAAGGTTACGGGTCGGATTGTGGCCAATTCGTCAGAGGCCAATTCGTCAGTAACTTATTGATGACCCTGAGGCGGGCTATTCAACCAGGCCGAGGACATCCAAGGGCGATCACTGCGCTTCCTCCTATCCCGGAGGCCATGTCATCGGCCGTCCGCCGAGCAAGTGGACGTGGAGATGATCGACGGTCTGGCCGCCGTCCTCGCCCGTGTTCACCACCACGCGGTAGCCCTTGGGCAGTCCCTTGTTGCGGGCGATTTCCGCTGCCACCCAGAGCAGGTGACCAAACAGGGCACGGTCGTCTTGCCCACCTTCCGCGATGGAAACAATGTGGCGGCGCGGCGCGATCAACACATGCACCGGCGCCTGGGGGTTGATGTCGGCAAAGGCGTAGCACAGCTCGTCCTGGTAGACGGCAGACGAGGGGATGTTTCCCTCGATGATCATGCAGAAGAGACAACTCATAGCCGCACCAGTGTACCGCAGCGTGCTACGACGGCTGCGGGCAACTTGCGCCGGTGAATCGCTGCCGCCGTCCCTCAAGGCAGAATGCGGGATGTTGAATGATACAGATGATAATCCGAATAGCGATGATTCTCTTCGCTCGGTCCGTTGCCCTGGTCGCTGGAAATGTCGACCTCGCTGGGCAGCCAGAACACTGCATCGTAGCCGTGGATCGGCACGGAACGGAATGTCAGTTCTGTAACCAGCTGCTTGAGATGTACCTGCGGCAGCGGAGCCAACAGATCGGTCCGCAGCGCGACAATATCAAAGCTCGACTGATCGACCCACAAAACGCCCTGATAATAGAACGGCACCACCTTCCCTTCGGTCTGGAAAGCGGCAGGATGGGTGACCTTGCTGGGCACCTGGGCAAACGCTACAACAAAGGCTTTCCGTCCGCCTTTCATTTGTTCGCCCAGGTAACGGAAATCAAATTCCGGCTGGCCCGCAGCGGAGAAAAACAACCACAGGTAGCCGAATCCATAGCCCCGCATGGCCGTGAATCCACCCGAGGTCGCTTCCACAGGTTTTCCTGCTGCGTCGACGCGTGATTCCGCAATGCTGGCGCTGCCGTCTCGATTGCGCCGGAACTGAAGCAGGTACTTGTATTGGCGGCCCCATGGCTGTGTTGCGGCCAACCCGCCCGACGCATTAGGGTCTGGAGTGCTCTGGAAATGGAAGACATCCTCTCGTGAGATCAGGTCCGGCAACCGGGGCAGTACATCGGCGATCTTCTTGGCCACACCATTGAGAATCAGAGGCAACTGTTCCTGGCTGTCGTCGTATTTGATCCCATTCAGCCCCGGAACCACGACCTTGAGCTTTTGGATCGGGTATTTGAAGTAAGTCGTCGCCTCCTGCGGCCCTAGCTTGGTCAGAGGACCGGCCCCATTTGGACCCAAGTCAGCCTGACCTGCGGCCAGCGTACTGGCGCCGGCAGCCAGAATGGCGGTGATTGCTGCCGCCAGCGAGACAACCATGTATTTTTGCGGAATTTTCATCCCAGCGCCTCCCGTGCTATTTCCTGTTCTTCGGCGGCAGGGGTGCGAAGTAGCCCTCGCGAGCCTGGATCTTCATGTCTTTGCGGTCTACTTCCACCTTTAATGCATGATACGTGCCGTTCTGTTTCACATCATTCACAGAGAGTTCGAGCAGATACTTGTACTCCGGTCCGGCGGCCAGACCGGTCAATCCGCCCTGCAGATCGTTGTTGTTGTGGAAGAACGTACCCCCGGTTCCGTCGGCGAATTCGGCCATTACCTGCTTATTCTGCCGCATGGAGTCGTCGCGATCCTGCAGGTTCTCTCCGGTAATCATGGACTGAACGGATTCCCCGCCGCTTTCGCTGGCGCTGATTATCGGCGAATAGAGTCCTCGTGCATCGAGAGTACTGATGGTGATGGCGGCGGACGCAGCGAGGTTCAGGAGTTGTGACTCCCTTGTCATCGATTCCTGCGAGAGGGACAGGAAGCCGGGTGATACCAGGACGAGACTGCGCTGACCAGGAAGCCCGGAGAGCGTGTGGACGACGTCTGTGATATAGCTGATCGTCTTTTCAGAATCCTGATCCCCATTTTCCAACGAGAAAGTCGCAGCGATCCTGACCGCAACCTGGGCTCTCAACAGGTCCCCAGACCCCACATCCTCGATGTCGATATTGCCGGCCGCGCTTGGCGGAACATGGAGATGTAGGCAATTCGCGGCTTTGTCCAATGCAATCCCGTACTCCACCTTGTTGTGTCTGTTCAGAATCTGATCGGCGGCGTAGTAGTCGATTGTTGGACATGGGGACGAGGGTTGCTGAAGGGCCTGGCGGGCCTTGAGGCTCATCACCGCAGCCTGCAAAACAGTGTGATTGTGGGTTATCCCTGAATTGACGCCCATGAATGAAAGCACCAGCCCCCGTGTGCCATCGGCGAGCGGCTGATCGAGCATTTGCACAGCCGCTTTCTTCACCTGTTCCAGGTCGCCCATGCTCAGGTGCCGGTCGTCGAACAAGAATACGATGATCCTCTGCTCGGGCGGCGGTTGCGGAGTTTCCGGCGCCGCCTGACTGCCGGCTGCCGGCGGCGCGGCGGCCTGCTCGCCGCGTGCGAGCGGTGCTCCCTGCTGGACGGTGAATCCTGCGATGTTCCGGGGCTTACCCTGATCGAGGACCTTGAAGTCCTTTTCACTGAGGTCGCCCACCGCGTGGCCCGCCGCATCGCGCACCACCACAGGCACCAGTACCGAATTCACCTGAACATGGATCGTGACGCCGGTATCTGGCGGCAGCGGCGATTCGGGTTGCTGCTGGATGCCCTGCGGGTGGGAGGCAAGAGCCGATGAACATAGAACCACGACCCCGAGGTGCTTTAGATAGCTGCACGTCATACCTTGCCTGCTCTCTGGCTGCACGAACCATGGTAGATGACCCTGCTTCTGGTGCGTGCAAATTGTCTCGGCCACGGCACAGAACAGAATACCGGCCGCTGAGTGATATCAGCGGTCACGAAGATACAGATCCCCTTCGTCGATGACCAGCGATTGCCAATGGGTTTCTGCGGCGAGGTGGCTCCAACTGGGACCTGAGCGGGTGCGACGATCAGGAACGCCGTGAACGGGACGGCGATGCTCTTTCGAGAGAGACGTCATTTTGGCCTTCGTGCGACGAACTGATTGTGAACTTCTATAGTGCAAGGACGGGGCCGGCGGCCGAGAAGTTGCCCATGGCTCGATGCAAAATGCACGTAATCTACGCTTGCCTCTCAAGAAGCGTCAATGCGAGCAGATGGCCGCCGGTACGGTGGCCGCGGCCGTCTTGGATGGAGCGACTTGAGGACGATCTGAAACCGCGCTGTCAGGCCGACTCCAGAACCACGTTTGCAAACTGGGTAGTGTCTCCGGTGCGGATCAGGCCGATGACAAGCGGAGCCCGCTTTTTGAGCTCGATGTGTGGCTCAAAGGTAAGCGTGGCGCCTTTGAGCGCCCATTCAAACTGGAGGCAGATTTCCGGGTTATTGGTTTCGCGGAACTCCTCGGCCATAAATGCGCTGCCGACGTTGAAGTTAGTCCGGATGGCGCGCAACACGTCGAGCACCCGAGGGACATCGTCAGTGAGAGATATATCGACAGTCTCGATCTGCGGCCAAAAAGGAAAGTTGCGGTCGGCAATGATGAGCGTATTGGTGTGCCGAATGCGACTCAGCAGGGAGTTGATATGAGGATTCAGGATGCCGGTCTTCAACATAGGATGAAGCTCCTTGACGGATGGGGTGATTCGATTGCCAACCCATGCGTATTGGACACAGTCTAAGGAGCAATTTCCCGCGCGTATAGATGACGAAGGTCCCGCGTCGCGCCGGGAGTACCGTGACGGCAATTGCAACAATTTGTTGCAAATCGCAGGTCAGCTGGTGTGGTCGAGGACGATCTTCCAGCCTTGAGGGCCTTTGCGCCAGACCAGAGAAAAGATTCCATCGTCCTTTGTGGCTTCGCCGCGGGCGGTGCGGTCGAGGTGAAACTTGCCTGTCACGACTGCGAATTCCGTCTTGCCGCAGGCGGAGGGCAGGAGGCGGACTTCGATTGTGTTGAAGGTGAGCGTGCCCATCTGCTCGCGGCTTGTATAGGACTGCCGGTAGCGTTCGGAGATGGGGGCAAAGCCCTTGCGGAGGGTGAGGCCGATGAAGGTGGTGTCGGGTGAGTCCTCGTAGGCCTGCATGAAGGCGGGGATATCGGCGCGATTCCATGCCTCGGCTTGCGCGGCGATGGCGGTACGAATTGCGGTTTCGTCGGGGTTGGCGTGTTGGGCGCGGGCGGTCAGACCAGCGTGAATCCAAAGCAAAACCAAGGCAAAGACCGGCAGCATTCTCCTCATGGGCGCACCTCCGCGTTCAGCTTACAATGGCTGCATGGCTGCGTCAGCCACTACTTCCCCATTTCGCATTGTGCATACTGTCTGTTCGCATGACTGCCCGGACAGCTGCGCTGTTTTGGTGACTGTGGACGCGAGTGGCCGTGCCATCAGGGTGCAGGGCGACCCTTCGCAGCCGATGACGCAGGGATTTCTCTGTGGCAAGGTAGCCAAATATCTGGATCGCGTATACGCACCGGACCGGATTCTGTACCCGCTGAGACGGAAGCCCGGGGTGACAAAGGAGCCGCTGACCCGAGGCCAGGAGCAAGAGGCCTTCGAACGCGTGAGCTGGGACGACGCACTGGACGACATTGCAGCGCGGCTGCAAACCATCAGCGACGACTACGGGCCGGAGTCGATCCTGCCTTACAGCTATGCGGGGACAATCGGCGTGCTGGGCTTTGGGTCGATGGACCGCCGGTTCTTTCACCGCCTGGGCGGGAGCCAACTCGACCGGACAATCTGCTCTGAGGCTGGCGGCGTGGCATGGAACCTGGTCTATGGCAAAAAGCTGGGCATGCCGCCGGAGGATTTCAGGCTGGCCAAATTGATTGTGGCCTGGGGCGCGAATATTCACGGCAACAATATTCACCTGTGGCCGATGGTGGAACAGGCACGCCGCAATGGTGCACGGCTGATCGTAATCGACCCCTATAAGACGAGAACCGCGGCGCTGGCGGACTGGCATATCGCCATCCGGCCGGGCACGGACACGGCGCTGGCGCTGGGCATGATGCACGTGATTCTGCGTGAGGGGCTGGAAGATCGCGCCTACATCCGCGAGATGACGCACGGCTTTGAGGCACTGGCCGAGCGGGTGCGCGAGTATACCCCGGAGCGCGTGGCCAAGTGGACAGGAATGACGGCGAGCGAGGTGGAACAACTGGCGCGCGAGTACGCCACCACTCAGCCCGTGGCATTGCGCCTCAACTACGGAATCCAGCGGACCGAATTTGGCGGCGCCGCGGTGCGCGCCGTTGCCATGCTGCCGGCGTTAATCGGGGCATGGAAACATCGCGGAGGCGGCGCACAGCTCTCCACTTCGGGAGCCTTCAAGTGGAACAAGCGGGAGTTGGAGCGCCTGGATCTGGCGCTGGATTCGCCGCTGGGCCGGCCGGCGCGGGTGGTGAATATGTCCGCGCTGGGGCAGGCGTTGACTGAGCTGGGCCAGGGGCCGGAGGCAAAGCCCGAGGATGGGCCGCCGGTACATGCGTTATTTGTCTACAACTCGAACCCCGGAGCGGTGGCGCCGAACCAGAACGCAGTTCGACGCGGCATGGCGCGGTCCGACTTGTTCACGGTAGTGCACGAGTTGTTTTTTACCGATACCACGGACTATGCCGATTACATTTTGCCCGCCACCACGTTTCTTGAGCACACCGACATTCAAGGCGCGTACGGGCACTACTATGTGCAGCTTTCACAGCAGGCTATTGAGCCGCCCGGTGAGGCGCGACCGAACGTGTGGCTCTTTGGCCAACTGGCACAGCGCATGGGCTTTGCCGAGGCATGCTTCCGCGACACCGAGCAGCAGTTGATCCGTCAGGCACTGGGGGTTGGTCTGGATGGGCGGTCGACGATGGCGGGGATGGAGCACATCAGCGTGGAGGACCTCGAGGAGAAGGGGCACATTCCGCTGGCGATTCACCGCGAGGGATTTCAGCCATTTTCTTCTGGCGAAGTTCCCACTCCGTCGGGCAAGATAGAGTTTTATTCGGCACGGCTGGCGGCGCAGGGTCTGGATCCCCTTCCGGGTTTTGTGCCGGCGGCAGAGTCAAGGTTTGGCCCGCTGGCGGCGCGCTACCCATTGGAGTTTCTAAGCCGCAAGGCCGACAACTACATGAACTCAACATTCGCTAACCTGAAAGGCCACCGCAAGATGGAAGCGCGGACGAGCCAGCGGCTGGAGATGCACCCCGTGGACGCGGAGTCGAGAGGGATTGGCGACGGGGACGCGGTGAGGGTGTGGAACGAACGCGGATCGCTGCGGCTGACCGCCCTGGTCAACGGCGCCGTCCCAGCCGGGGTGGTGGCGGGCCGGCTGGACTGGGCCAAGCTGCACCCGGAGGGGACTAACGTGAATGCTTTGACCAGCGAACGGCTGACCGATCTGGGGGCGGGAGCGACGTTTTATTCCACTTTGGTAGAGGTTGAAAAAGGATAAGCGGACCGGGCAATTGACAGTTCAGTTGATGGCCATGCGCAAGCACCTCTAATATGCGTGCAGTAGGCCGAAAGAGGTAACCTTACATATATGGCATCTACGTATTTCTTCGTGGTCCTCGCAATTACCGTGGCCTACGTCCTGGTAAAGCGAGCCAACTTGATTTCGGAAAAGGAAGCGGCGGCGCGGTTGAAGGAGGGTGCCCTCGTCATCGATGTACGCAGCAGGCAGGAGTTCGAATCAGGACACCTGTCGCAGGCAATCAATATTCCGCTTGATGATCTTGACACCCTGTTGCGGCAAGAGGTGAAAGACAAGAACCAGGCACTGCTGTTGCATTGCGCCAGCGGAATCCGCAGCGGAATGGCAAAGAAAAGGCTGGAGGCCGCCGGCTACAAGAACGCCTTCAATCTCGGGTCCTACGACCGGGCGCTCAAGATCCTGAGCGGCAGACACGCTTAGAGTCTTTCAACACTACCGGATCCGTACAGCCTTCTTGCGGCAACCGAGAAGGCATCTCAAAGTTTCATGCCCTGAATAGAGGCCTCCGCGCGAAGGCCGACGACGCCGGCCTTCGCGGCCTTGCGGTTGTCGCTGGTAGAATTTCGGGCATGGAAACAATTCAATATAATCTGCCGCAAAGCCGGATTCCCCGTGCGTGGTACAACGTTCTTGCCGATCTGCCCAAGCCGATGGCGCCTACGCTGCACCCGGGAACACTACAACCAATTGGTCCGGATGACCTGGCTCCGCTGTTTCCTATGGGCCTGATTCTGCAAGAAGTAAGCACGGAGCGGGAGATCGAGATTCCCGACCCGGTGCGGCAGGTATATGCGCAGTGGCGGCCTTCGCCGCTGTTTCGCGCACGGCGCCTTGAGAAGGCTCTGGATACGCCGGCAAAGATCTATTACAAGTACGAGGGCGCGAGCCCGGCGGGTTCGCACAAGCCGAACACTGCGGTGGCGCAGGCCTATTACAACAAGGTAGAAGGCACCAAGCGGCTCTCGACCGAAACGGGAGCGGGGCAATGGGGTTCGTCGCTGGCCATGGCATGCGCGTTCTTTGGCCTGGAGTGCAAGGTCTACATGGTGCGCGTGAGCTACGACCAGAAACCCTACCGGCGTGCGCTGATGGAGGCGTTCGGTGCCTCGGTTACGGCCAGCCCTAGCACGGAAACGGAGTCGGGGCGGGCGATTCTGGCGGCACACCCGGATACCAATGGCTCGCTGGGCATCGCCATTTCAGAAGCCGTCGAAGTGGCCGCCAAAGACCCCGACACCAAATACGCGCTGGGCAGTGTGCTGAATCACGTGCTGCTGCACCAGACGGTGATCGGCCAGGAAGCGCTGGAGCAGATGGCGCTGGCCGGAGACGAGCCTGATGTGATTGTGGGCTGTACCGGCGGGGGATCGAACTTTGCCGGACTGGTGATGCCCTATGTGGGCCGCAAGATCAAGGGCCAGTGCGAGGCACGCATTCTGGCGGTGGAACCGGCCGCCTGCCCCAGCCTGACCAAAGGCCAGTTCACCTACGATTTTGGCGATACCGGGCACCTGACGCCGTTGGTGAAGATGCATACCCTCGGATCGACCTTCATTCCGCCGGGGATTCACGCAGGCGGACTGCGCTATCACGGCATGGCGCCGCTGGTATCGCACGTGATGGACCTGGGGCTGATCGAGGCTACCAGCGTGCAACAGTTGGACGCGTTTGCGGCAGGAATTCAGTTTGCGCGCGCCGAGGGCATTATTCCCGCGCCTGAGGCGAACCACGCCATTGCGGAAGCGATTCACCAGGCCCTGATGGCCAAAGAAGAAGGAAAGGAACGGACGATTCTGTTTGTGCTGAGCGGGCACGGGCACTTTGACATGCAGTCGTACATCGCCTACCAGGCCGGGAAACTGGAGAACTACGACTACCCTGCGGAGGAGATCGCGATGGCCCTGGCGGGATTGCCGGCGGTGGGGTGAGGCGCAAGATCATACCGGGCCTGACCCACTTATCTGTAAGAAGAAAGTCATGAAGGCGGCAACTGCTATAGCATTTCTCCGCCTGCTGTACACCGAAAGCACGCCTCTCAAGTTGTGTTTTCCTCAAGAAAACGCAACCCTGCACCTTGATACAAGGGCTATATCTGAAGGAGAAATGCCTTAGACTGGCACTCTTGTTGCTCGCGTTTGGCGCCGTTAAGGTGGTCTATGCCGGCGAGCCGTTCGTCTGCGGCCCTTTTCGGTAGACATGGCGAGAGTGGTGTTCTTCTCGGTTGCGGAGAATTACGCCGTATCGGCGCAGAATAAAGGAATGAGCACCCTCGACTCCCGGTTCGCGGATTCAATTTGTCAGGCTTGTGCCCGGTCCGTACCCCCCCACACCCCCACCCCCCTCCCCCTCCAAAACCCGCCCCTCGAGGGGTCGATTTCAAGATAAGATTAATGGATTGAACCACTTAATAATTATGCCTATGTACTCATCGGTAAACAGAACCCCTTGATTTTCCCCCTGTTTTTGGCCCCAAATCGCCCTGAAACCTCAGAAAATGGTGCAATCGAAGCCGCTTCTCTCACTTTTCCCCTTCGATGGGAACACCGTGAGGTTTCTGCGCACATAAAAGGACCTGCGTGGACAAAGCCCCGCAGGTCCTTCGACAAAGCGGCGATCTTACTGGACCGTGAGCACCATGGTGGTCGAGTGGGTGGTCGCGGTGATTCCATTACTGGACTGGGCGTTGATCTGGATCGTATAGCTGCCCGCGGGCGTGGGAAGGTTGTGGGGTGGCCCGTGGTTTTTGTAGTTGTAAAGCGGCGCGCAGGCACTGGCGCCAAGCACCGTGACTAGGCCCACCAAGGCCAGCAGTGACAGGCGGCTGAGCCAGCGGCGGCGGCGGGCGCCGAAAGCCAGCCCGGCCAGACCCAGCACGCCAGGCAATAGTACCGCCCAGGCCACAGGATTGGAACCCGGCGTGGCCAATGAGGCGGCGGGGTTGGTGATGGTGCCAGCAGACGTGCCGATGACCATGGAACTGGTCACTGCCGCAGTGGCATTCGGCTGAATCTCAACGTTCTCCGGAGTAAAAGTGCAGGTAGCCAGGTCCGGCAAGCCTGCGCAGGAGAGGGTGACAAACATGGGCGCGGTAAGCGACGCGGCGTTGATGGGCGTGACCGAAGCGGTAATCGCTCCGGAAGCGCCAGGAGCGAGGGTAAGCGTGGCCGGAGACGCTGCGATTCCAAAATCGGGAGTGCCGCTGCCGGTGACAGCACGGACCGGTGACACCGGCGAGACGGAGCCCTGATGCGCAGCGTCACCGGCATAGGTCGCAGTGAGCGCGTGGTCGCCTTCGGGAAGGTCGAGAGTGGAGGCGGCGTGGCCTTCGGCGTTGAGCGCAACGCCGGCAATCTGCCTGCCCTGGTCGCTGATGACGACTGCACCGGTGACCGCCTGCCCGTCCTGACCGGCAACGGTGACGCTGAGAGTGACCTGTGTGCGCCCGCCCTGGTCGCGAGTCTCCGCGGTCAACGAGGTCTGCGTGGCCACACCCCGGGTGTTCCCGGCGGAGAACGCCAGCGCCGGCAGCGCCAGCGCGATGCCTATTCCTGCAACCAACTCAAGCCGCAGACCGCGGCTGACAAAACTTCTCACGTGCACCTGCTCCAAATCTCTTGAAAAATCGACGTTCGCCCGTTTTTGGCAGCGTAGAACCATTGTATCCGGCAGGACTACGAGCGGGCCAACCCTTCCGATGGGACGCAAGTACTCCGCGCTCGTGATTCCGGTAAGGATTGGACGCGGAAGAACGGGAAAGGCTGTGGAGATGGGGTCGAGTGAAGGCAATGAGGCGGGCCTTGCTACTCTTCGCGCAGCACGCGCATCGGATCGATGCGAGCAGAGCGTCGCGCTGGAATCCAGCAAGCCAACACAGCAACGCCGAGGAGCAGTACCACAACTGCCGAAAGGCTGCCCATGTCGATTGCATGCACTCCGTACAATGTTGACTGCATCACGCGTGCAAACGTCAGCGCGCCTACAAGCCCGATTGCAGTCCCAACAGTCGCCAGTCGCATGCCGCTGCGCACCACCAGCGCGACCACGTCGCTTCGCCTAGCGCCCAGGGCCATCCGCACGCCAATCTCATGTGTTCGCTGGGCCACCACGAACGTCATCAGGCCCAAGATGCCCACCGCCGCCAGCAGCAGCGCAAGCGCAGCAAAACCCGCTAATAGGGCTGCTTCGAAACGGTCGCTTGAGCGCAGACTTTCGACTGTTCCTTTCATAGTTCGCAGTTTGTCAGGCTTGTATCCCGAGGCGGCAACCGCTTTCCGGATGCTGCCCATCATAGCCTCGGGATCGACTGAAGTACGCACTGCGAAGGAGACATAATCGGACGGAAACTGCCACATGCTCACCCACATCTCCGGCTGCGGATCGTCTGTCAGCTTTTTGCCCTGCGCCATGTCGTGTACCACACCCACAATTGGATATTCCAGCGGCGGGGCAGATGCACTCCGTCCCGGGAAATTCAACAGCGGCAATCGCAAATGCTGGGTCAGGGGATCTGCATTGCCGAGATAGCGCCGCACGAACGCTCCATTCACAACCACCGCGGACGCCGCCGCCGCGTCGCCTTCATTCAGAAACCTGCCGCGCACCAAGCGGATGCCAAAGGTCTTAAAGTAGTCTGGCGTCACGATGTTCAGGTCCGCATCCAACGGGTGAGAGGGATCGCTTGGCTGCCCTGCCATAGAAAAGGGAAACTCGCCGAAACCAGTTAGCGGCGCATGTGTCGTCAGCGCCGCGTGGGATGTGCCGGGCACCGCTGACAGCCTGCTCAGCAACGCGCGCTCTTTGGCAATCACCTGTTCCGGCGGCAACATCGGGAGCCGTCCAGTCCGCGACGTATTGAGCGGCCCCAGAAATCCCGTCACCACGTGATCCGCCGTGAATCCCAGGTCAATGCGTGTCAGGTTCCAGAAACTGTGCAGCGCCATACCCGCTCCTGCCAGCAGAATCATCGCCAACGTGAACTCGCTGATGACCAGCACCGATTGCATGCGTACCCGGGTCCTTTTTCCAACGCACTGCGTGCCCTGCTTCAGCGTCCCACTCAGGTTCACGCGCGTGGCCTGCAATCCCGGCGCGCAGCCCGAGACGACCGCAGCCAACACTGTAACCAGCACGGCAAACCCCAGCACGTACAGGTTTAGTCCCACCTCCGCTGCCTGTGACTGCTTGAAAAGATCGGGCACCAGCGCTGTCACCATCTTCATTAGCGTCCAGCCAAGCGCAACGCCCAATGCACCGCCAATCAAGGCCAACATCAAGCTCTCCGTCAGCAGTTGAGTAAAGATCTGCCTGCGTGTGGCGCCGAGCGCCAGCCGCGCTGCGATCTCCTGTCTTCTCGCGACGGCGCGCGCCAGTTGCAGATTCGCAACGTTAGCGCAGGCAATCAGCAGGACCAGTCCGACGGCTGCGAGAAGCAGCCACAGGCTGCGCCGCAGTTTCTGATCGAGCCAGTCGTTCTTGAACGCCTCAACTCTTATCGATAGCGCATCCCCATCGCGTCCCCAGCCACGATCCTTGATGAGCTGCTTTTCGATCACCGTCATCTCGGCTTGCGCCTGCGCGATGGTCACGCCCGGCTTCAGGCGACCTGTGATATTGCCGTGCTGAGGCGTTCCAGCGGCTGTGCGCGCGTCCGTCCCCGGCAGAATCGGAACCGCGAAGAGACCAGCGGAGCCACGGTCAAGCGGAGACGGCGCTAGCACGCCCACCACCTCGTACGGCTCCAAGTCGACTGAAACGAACTTGCCAATAATCTGAGGATCGGCGTAGTAGCGTTCTCGCCATAAACTGTTCGTCATGACGAGCACGTGATCCCTGCCCGGCGAACCCTCATCGGGGAAAAAGTCCCGACCCAGCGCTATGCGTATCCCCAGATCCTTTGTGTAGCTGCCAGGTGTACCAGGGACTCCGGCTATCTCCACCTGCGAGGCGTCTGCGCTCGTCAGATGCACCAACCCCCGGGATTCATAGTCGAGCCGCTGAAACGACCGAGCCCGCGCTGCAAAGTAGGCAAAATCCTGAATCGTGGTCGGCACTCGTTCGCCTTTGTAATGGTTCCATACGACCACTAGCTCATTGCCGTTGGGATATGGAAGCGGAGCCAGAAAAGTGGCCCAGATGATGCTGAAAATCGCCACATTCGGCCCGATCCCCAGCGCCAGCGCAAGAGTCGCCGTGATTGCAAAGCCAGGCGAGCGGCGCAACTGGCGCAGCGCGTAGTGCAGGTCCTGGGTAAAGCCGTTGAGGCTCAGCGTGGTGTCCGCGGCAGTCACGCGTTCCCTGGTCGCAGTGGGGTTGCCGAAGCGCAGGAGGGCGTCGCGGCGGGCCTCGGCCGCAGACATGCCACGAGCGAGGTTGTCGTCGATGCGCAGAGCGATGTGCGACTGGAGCTCGGCTTCGATCTCCCGGTCGATGCGGGAGCGGCGGAAGAGGTTTGCGATGCGACGGAAAACGGCCATGGCTTTGCTCCCCCCTCAGGCGTAGCGCAGAACGGCGCGTACACCCCGGACCAGTTGATCGAAGCTTTCCTGGGCAATGTCGAGCTGGCGACGGCCGGCGGCGGTGAGCTTGTAGTACTTGGCGCGGCGGTTGGTCTCAGTCATTGCCCACTCGGCGGCGATCCAGCCGCTCTGCTCCATGCGATGCAAGGCAGGGTAGAGCGAACCCTCTTCAACGCGGAGCATCTCGCCGGAGGCGTTCTGGATGTGAAGCACGATGCCGTAGCCGTGCAGCGCACCGCTGTCAGCGAGAGTCTTCAGAACCAGCAGGTCAAGCGTTCCCTGGAGATCGTTTTTCGCCATTTTCTACCCCTCGATATCTTGGTATAGAGAAGTCTAGGCATAGACGACTATGGGTGTCAAGGAGGAGATTCAGGTCTCTTGACGTCATGCTCTCCCACCCATTTTCGTGATGAGTTGAGAGCGGATGGTTGAGGGTTTCGGCTTCCCACCCATGCGGCAAGGACAAATACTCCGCATGCATGAGGCACGCCGGGTGAGGGTGGGAGCGAGCTAAAGGCCAGAAGCTGGAGGATCGAGGCTGCTCTTTCGCGCTATGCTTTCTGTTTGAGGTGCAATGCCATGACAGAGACTGCTACGCGCCCACAACTTGCCTTCCTGACTGCTGTGCTGGATGAATTGCGGGCCAAGGGCACTTATTTCAAGCTGCGCGTGCTGGACGATCAGCAGGCGCCGGTTTGCCACTACGACGGGCGCGAGGTAATTAACCTGGCCAGCAACAACTACCTGGGCCTGGCCAACCACCCCAAGCTGATCGAGGCTGCGCTGGCTGCGACGCGCACCTTCGGTGTGGGCTCGGGCGCGGTGCGCACTATTGCTGGAACCATGCGTATCCACATGGAGCTGGAGGAGAAGATTGCGCGCTTCAAGAACGTAGAGGCGTGCGTGGTGTTCCAGAGCGGGTTCACGGCCAATGCGGGGACTGTGAGTGCGATTCTGGGCAAGGAAGACTTTATTCTCTCCGACGAGCTGAACCACGCCAGCATCATTGACGGGGCGCGGCTGTCGCGCGCCAAGATCAAGGTCTTCCGCCATAAAGACGTGGCCCACTGCGAGGAGTTGCTGAAGGAAGTGGCCCATGAGCCGGGCCGCAAGCTTGTGATTACCGACGGCGTCTTCTCAATGGACGGCGACATTGGGCCGGTGGACAAGCTGGCGCCGCTGGCGGAGAAGTACGGAGCCATCATGATGGTGGACGACGCGCACGCTTCGGGCGTGCTGGGACGCAACGGACGCGGCTCAGTGGATCACTTTGGCATGCACGGGCGCGTGGACGTGCAGGTAGGAACGCTTTCAAAAGCCATTGGCGCACTCGGTGGGTATGTGTGCGGCAGCCGTGACCTGATCGACTACCTCTATCACCGTGCGCGGCCGTTTCTGTTTTCCACGTCGCATCCTCCGGCGGTGGCAGCCACATGCATCGCGGCCTTCGACATCCTGGAGCAGGAGCCGGAGCGGATTGAACGGCTGTGGGCGAATACCCGCTACTTCCAGGGGGAATTGCGGAGGGTGGGCTTCAACATCGGCGGAGTGACTACGCCGGCCACGGAAACTCCGATTACGCCGATCATTGTGGGCGAAGGCCGCGCGGCGATGGAGTTTTCGCGGGCGCTCTTCGACGAAGGCGTAATGGGGACGGGGATTGCGTTTCCAACAGTACCGGAAGGCAAGGCCAGAATTCGCGCCATGTTGACCAGCGAACACACCAGGGCACAACTGGATCGTGCGCTGGAGACTCTGGAGCGGGTGGCCAGGCGAATGGGATTGTTGGCGGGCTAAGGCACCGCATTTACCTCTTCGGCATTGGCCTTCAGGTCGCAGCCTTGAACCTGCGGCTGCGCAGGCTTGCCCCACAGGCTCTCCCAGTTGGAAAACCAGGATTTTGCGTTGGCGTAGCACGGCTCCAGGCCGTTGGCGGATTTCTGCACCTCTCGGCGCTGCTTGGGGGTGAGAGACCAGTTGAGCGGGTCGGTCCCGGCGTTGGCATCGGAGTCGTTATCGGCCAGCACGATGTGGTGGAGCTGCAATCGGTCCTTCAGGGCCTTTCTCAGCATCCCCAGGCCCACCCGGTTTCTGGCTGTTACGCTTTCGTGGCCCGCCTGCCAGAACGCCAGCAGGGGTGCATTCGCCTGGTCGGTCAGGTTCCATGGATACTTGCTGTTTGTACGGTCGGGCTCATTTTCCGAGGTTCCGGGAGACACATCGCCACTGTTGCGTATCTCGATCAACAGAATGCGCACCGGAGGCTTCTGGGGTTCGGGAACGGAAACGGTCGGGGATGACTTTTTAGCTGCAACACTCGCCTCGTTCCTGGCTTCCCGCCCCGGGGCCAACGCGTAGCGCAAGAATTCAATGGCCGAAGCAGTGCCGTCGTTGTCATAGTAACCGCCGTCGACAAAGTGCACGCTGTTTACATCGTTATCAATGGACAACGGCACGCGCGCCGCGGAAGAGACATAGGGAAAGGTGGCCGACATCTGTGCGGCTGTGGCGAGAGGAAGGTCGATGCTCGCGTCCTGCCCGCCGAAGGTGGCCAGAAACGACCGGGCCCTGTAATCAGATTCCGAACCGGAAGTACCATCGGAAACCCTGTAATTCGCGAGTAGAAACCGGTTGCCATCCTCGACCGTGGTGGTGTTCATAGTGAAGGCGGGAAACGCACTCGCGGGCGGGAGTGCACGCAGCGTCAGGGCTTCTTCAGGGTGGGAATTTGGATCGCGGCCAGGGTCCCAGTTGGGATTCGAATGGTTGTCCACGGCCCAGAGTTCCTCGCAGTAGGCATCGTTCAGGTTGCGGCCAAACGATTTGCGCAGCGACCAGGTCTGGTCTTTGCCCAACGGCATGTGGTCCAGGTCTCCGACGCCGGAAGAGGGTGGAATGAAGTAGGGAACCAGAGGCACAAAGGCCTTGGGCAAGTCGTAATAGACCAGCCCCCAACCAACACCTTCGAGGCTGGAGCACTGGGCCGCGCTCTGCATGCGCGCAAGGGCCAGAAGGGGATTTTGGTCGAGTGAGCCATCCTGCAGAATGCGCAGGTAGGTGAGCAGCCCAACGCTGCCTCCAGAGACGGTGCTGGCCAGCAGCAGGTGCTTGTGAAAGTCGGGCCCGAATTCCTCCTCCAGGTGAGCCAGGACCGCGGCTGTCCATGCAGCCGCGTGCAATCCGCCCCCGGTGGCGGTGACGATAATCAAGGGTCTCGTATCGCCAGGCTGCAGGTGGCCATCGAGAATTTGGGACGGGGTTTGCAGGTTCTGTTTTGCGGCGCCGGCCGTGGCTACGGTGGAGAGGTAATGCTCCTCATGTCCGCGCCAGGTAAACCCGTGGTCGTAGTGCGGAAAGCGATCGAGGTGCGCCAGGCGCGGCGCGATCATGAACAGAACAATCAATGTAACCACCGGCACACGATACCGGTCCACGAAGAATGCGATTCCGGCAAATGTCCAGCACAGCGCGATGACCATGATGAGCACGATGGCCAGAATCGGAAATCGCTCCGCATTCGTAAAGAAGTAGAACCCGGCAATGACGGCCCAGAAGCCCACGACCCCAAACATGAGCGCAATCTTCCACCAGAGCAGACCTTTTGAGATACCAGACGCTTTCCAGAAGATCCAAACGACCCTGACCACGGCAAGCGCGGTGACAGTGAGAGCTACGACGGAGGCCACAGTGGTGCGGACCGGTGCGGCCAACGGCCAGATGACCAGGTAGAGAACGAAAAACACAGTTACCGCAACGCTGGAAAATATGTGCGCCTCGTAGAGACGGCCATCGGGATAGAGATAACCGCAAGGGTCGAAGTACCTGGCCAGGAACTTGGCAATCCACTGGAGGAACCCTTCGGCCCAATTGCCTGCTTGTTCAGTAGAGGCTTCCTCGATCGACAACCTTACCAGCGGTGCATTGTCGACTCCGGCTTTTGGATTCTTGCGGGCCGCGGCCCTGTCTGACTTCCCGGGCGTGTAGGGGAAAAACCAACTGCGCGGAAGCAGAATGGTACGCGCCGCATTCTTGCCGAGCTCCATGGTCCGGACTGACTTGTACCGCTGCGGCACCTTGTAGTTGAGGTAATACCAGGCATTCGCCCCGTACCAGAAGATGAACGCAAGAGCGGCCCCGCTGAGTAGACCGGTCCACACTCGCCACCCGGCTACCGCCTCTACCGTGGCATTCCAGTAGAGATACGCAAAGACGAAGATATTGGGAAGCTGTGAGACGATTACCGCGGCTGTCTCGTGCTCGCCCCGGTCGTTGACCAGCAGCTTCTTGAGCAGCGTCGGCAGCGGGTTGTCGGCTTCGCCCCAGCGCTCCGGGCCATTGATGGCGACCACGCGCGCCGCGATCAGCGCCACATAGCCTGTGGAAGCCAGGAAGAATCCCACGCACATATAGCCCTGCAGGAATTCAGGGACCAGGAGGCCGCTGGTCAGGGCCTTGGTGGCGAAGATATTGAGCAATACCAGGAACAGCGGAAATAGCCACAGAGCCAGGCTGAAGCGCATGAAATAGAGGTAGCGCACCCAGCGTGGCGCCTCCTGGCGAAATGCATCGAATCTTGCCGACATGGACTCACCTCCCCGGGGGAGCTCTCCTGTCTACTCCACCGCTTGCTTTGCGCATGGGCAACTGCAGGGACCCGCCGCTTAGCGATTTCCAAACCGGAAAGCCAGCATCGAAGGGGAACCTGGAGCCTTGATAGAGTGCGTGGCCCATCGGGTAGCAGTGCAAGAGGAAGAAAAAAGGATAAGCTCACCAAGGATAGCGTGAAACTTGGCTGCGTCAAGTAATCAAATATGTTAACTAGAAATACACTGGCGGCGAGTAGTCCGCGGCAGGGACGTGCGCGCTCTGTAGTATGAATTGGAGGGATTCGCGGCCCCAGGATGTATTGCCTGGGACACGGTCCAGGGCCAAGCCTATGATCGCTCATCTGCGCGGCAAACTGATCTACAAACAGCCCGGCCAGGCCATTGTGGAGGCTGGAGGCGTCGGCTACGACGTGACCATCTCGGTGCCGACTTTTACAGCACTGCCCTCGACGGGCGCCGAGGCCGCGCTGCACATCCACACCCAGGTGAGTGAGGACCAGATTGCGCTGTTCGGCTTTCTCGAGCGCGAAGAGAAGCGGCTGTTTGAGCGGCTGATTACGGTCAGCGGCGTGGGACCCAAGCTGGCGATCAAGATGCTGAGCGGGCTTTCGTCAGAGCGCACGGTGCAGGCCATTCGCAGCCAGGATCACGCGCAACTGACGCGGATTCCCGGCGTGGGCAAGAAGCTGGCCGAGCGGCTGGTGGTGGAGTTGAAGGACAAACTGGACGACTTCGCTGTTGCGCCGGTACAGTCTGCGGTGGCAGGGCCTGCGGTGGACGATGTGCTCTCCGCGCTAGTCAACCTGGGCTATCAGCGCCACGCGGCCGAGAAGGCCATCGAACAGGCCGTGAGCAAAGACAAGGCGCTGGCCGGCGACTTCGACGGGCTATTCCGGGGGACGCTGAAGCTGATCCGATAAACTGGCTTGGTTATGGTTCCCAAACCGAAATCCACTTCTGCCATTGTTCTCCCATACTTCCGCCCTGAAGCGCTCACCTTTCTTCGCAACCTGGCCCGTCGCAATGACCGCGAGTGGTTCACGCCGCGCAAGGCGCTCTTTGAGGCAGAGTTGAAAGAACCCATGCTGGCCATCATTCGCAAGGTGATGGACGCGATGATGGATTTTGCGCCCAGCTTTGTGCGTCCGGCGGAGAAGTGCCTCTTCCGCATCTATCGCGACACCCGTTTCAGCGCCAACAAGCTGCCTTACAAAACGCACGTGGCCGCGTGGTGGTCGCACCAGGGTCTGGAAAAGACTTCGGGGGCCGGCTACTACTTTCACGTCAGCGCCAAAGAAGTAGTGGTGGCCGCCGGGGCCTACATGCCGGAGAAGGATCAACTGGCGGCGATCCGGCATTGGCTGCTCGACAACCATGCGCAGTTCAGAAAGCTGCTGCAAAGGCCCGCGGTACGCAAAGCCTTCACGGAGTTTGAGGGCAACGCGCTGACCCGGCCGCCCAAGGGCTTTCCCTGCGAGCATCCGGCGCTGGATTTGATCCGCTGCAAGCAGTGGGGGCTGGCGGCCACACTGCCCACGACGGTGGCCCTCAAGAAGGATTTTGCGGCCACGCTCGTTCGGTATTTCCGGCTGGCCGCACCGATGGTGGACGCGCTGAATACACCCATTGCCGCGGCTCAAGCGCCCCGGAAGAAGGTGCTTTTCGGATTGGACTGAGGCGCTGCGGGAGGGCGGAAGATCAGGCTCTCCGCGACCGGCATGTGAGACAAAACCCATGAAAACTGGGCTATTTCGGGCGAAAATGGGCAAAATAGGCACTAAAACCCAAGAATATTGTGGAAAACAGACGTTTTTCCATTGACTTTGCAGCCCCGAAAGGGGCATGGTAACCAACGACAGGGTTCTGGAGAACCCGCATGAATACAGGGGTTTCGTGCAAACGTTGCCTCGGTCGCACTCCCTCCATGCGGTACGCGAAACCAGCTCTCCAAAGTGAATGTGCCCTCGAGACGAAATTCGCGACGGCGTTATTTTGATGAAACGCGCGCAGCGAAATCGCTTCCCGGGCTCCGCAATTTTGAAGAAGGCAAAGCGCAGGAATCCCAGGCAACACCGGCTGCCCCAAGGGCACGCCCAGAAGGAGAACATTACATGGCAACTGGAATGACCAAGACAGCCCTTACGCGGCATATGGCCGAGAAGCTTCAACTGACCAACAAGCATGCCGCTGCCTTCCTGGACCTGCTGGCCGAGACCGCCATCAAGGAAACCAAGAAGAACGGCGTATTCGTGATCCCCGGCATCGGCCGCCTGGTAAAGGCGGAGCGCAAGGCCCGCATCGGCCGCAACCCCCAGACCGGCGCGGCCATCAAGATCAAGGCCAAGACAGTGGTCAAGTTCCGCGTGGCCAAGGCCGCCAAGGACGTGATCGCCCCCACCAGAAAGTAGCTATCCGGACTGCGGACAAACAAAGGGGAGAGGCCTGCGCTTCTCCCCTTTTCAGTTTGTGCGTCCGGCGGAGGCAGATGATTATGTTGCGCTAATTTGCGGTTGCGCAGCATCGAATCAGGCATGGAAACCACTATTCCGGCCCCCAATCAGTCTGGCTCAGCCGCCCTGCGTCCGTCTTCGATTCGTATTCTTCTCCGCCTTGAGGGTCTGGCTGCTGCGGCCATTTCAGCGGTGTTTTATGCGCGCACCGGCGCCAGTTGGTGGCTCTTTGCGGCGCTGTGGCTGGCGCCCGACCTCTCCATGCTGGGATACCTGGCAGGGCCGCGCTGGGGTGCACGCATTTATAACGCCATCCACTCCTACTTGACACCCGCCACACTGGCTGTGACGGCGTTGTTGTTGCACAGCACCGCACCGGTGCCGTTTGCGCTCATCTGGATCAATCACATCGGCGTGGACCGTCTGCTCGGTTACGGGCTCAAGTATGCGGATGGCTTCAAGTGGACGCATCTGGCCGAAATTGGCAGACGCGAAGCTACTTCGTCGCCTGCAAGTTTGCCAACCGGCCAGGCATGAGAGCGCGCACCACCATCGAGATCCCAAAGCTGACGAGAATCGCTTTGAGCATGAGCACGTTGTCGTAGTTCCACGAAAGAAAAGCCAGCGTGATGAAAACGCCGATGGGGTTCACTTCAGTGAGCAATGCGGTGACCCAGCGAGGTTTGATGCTCGCAGGTGGAAGCGAAGACGGGAAGCGCGGCCAAAGGCGCGGTACTGCGCGCAGATAAGCCTTGTAGGGTTCGCCAAGTTCGCGAGATAGATACGACTCCTCGCCCAGGATGAGGCGCAGCAGAAACACCGTAAGCAGTGTCATGGCAAACAGCGCGCCGGTGGGCGGCATCATGAAGGCCATGGCAGCCATCATGCACCATCCCCCGAGATAGAGCGGATTGCGCACGTACCGGTACGGCCCGGCGGCCATGATCGCGCCTGCCTGCATCTGCTCATGATGCACTGTGTCGTAGCCCAGGCAGGCCGTGCCCCACACACGCAAAACTGCGCCCAGCGCGGCGATCAGCGCGCCCGCGACAATGACCACGGGCGAGGCCACGGTAAATCGGACGAGGCCCAGGCGGCTCAGTTCCAGCGGCAGCCACTCCATCAGCGAGATACGCCGGCCGATTCCCCCGGACTCGATCCACGGCGACCAGAAGCCCAGCACGATGAGGGCCGTCATGATGATCATGCGAAAACGAAACTCCAGCGCGCTAGCCCTCATGCAATGCTTCCTTTGGCCGGAGTGTACCATCCGGCGCCACGGCGGCTATTCGCAGCGTAGGGCCTGCATGGGATCGGTCTTCATTGCGGAGCGCGCGGGAACGAGCGTGGCGGCCAGAGCTACCAACGCCAGCAACAGCGTGACCATGATGAAGCTGGCAGGGTCGCGTGGACCGACCTGATAGAGCAGGCTCCTGAGCAGTTGCGACATGACGAGCGCGGCCGCGATGCCGAGCGCAGTACCCAAGGCAATCAGGCGCACGCCTTCGCGGAGGATGAGGCGCAAAATGTCGAAGCGGCTGGCGCCCAAGGCCATGCGCACACCGATCTCCTGGGTGCGCTGTGCGGCCATGAACGCGATGACGCCATAGAGGCCGATAACAGCCATGACGAGTCCGGTGAATGCAAAAAAGCCAAGCAGCGCGGTTTCAAAACGCGGGCGATCTGCGAGTTTGCTCACTTGTTCATTCAGGGTCTCAAACTTCGTTGGGACAGTGGGATCAAGCTGAGCGATCTGCGACCGAACCCACGGAACGGCTGCCTTGGGTGAAAGGACAGAATCGACAATCAACAGCGGCGCCCGTCCATCCCAATTATCGGCAGCGCTTTGTCTGAGGAAATAAATCTCCGGCTGGTCGGGTTCGACAAGCCCGCCATTCTTTACGTTCTGAGCTACGCCCACAATCGTATAAGCGGCACCGTCCTGGCTCCTTTGAATTCGCTTGCCGATTGGGTCCTCTCCGGGGAACAAACGCGAAGCCATAAGCTTGCTGATCACCACCAAATGCTCGGTGGAATTTCGATCCTCTTCGGTAAAGTTGCGGCCTCGAACGATGGGGATATTCAATGCCCGAAAGTAATCGGGTGTAACCTTGCGGTCGGCCACCGAGCCGCCGGTGCCGGGTGCCGGATGTGGCTTGCCGTAGATCGCCAGATCTGACCAGCGAAAGCCGTTTTCCCAGCCCCCTGGTGGAACCGAGTCGGTGATCCCCACTGCAACTATCCCTGGCAAACGCCGCAGTGCCGCCTCAGCCTGCAGATAAAACTCCATCTGTTTCTGGTCGGTGTTGTAACGGAAGCCGGGTAGCGCGATCTGAGCCGTGAAGACTCCGCCCGTGTGCACTCCCAGTTGCTGCTCTTCCATGTTCTGAAAGCTCTTGAGCAACAGTGCAGCTCCCGAGAGAAGAATCATGCTGATCGTAATTTGCCCGACCACCAGGCTCCGGCGCAGCACCCTGCGTTGGCGTGATTTCGCGGTGCGCGATGCCAGAGCAACGACACGCGGTGTTTGCAAGGCCGGCAACAGCCCGAAGAGCCCTACACACAGCAGCGACAGTAGCACAGTGAACAGCGCGATGCGAAGATCCAGGCCGGCTCGCTTCAGGAATGGAATGCCCGTGGGAGCAAGGTCCACAAACACCTGCAGCAATCCTTCGGCAAGCGCCAGGCCAGCCGCCCCTCCTGCAAGTGAGAGCAACGCGGCCTCGGTGAGCGTCTGTCGGATCAGACGCCCGCGGCTGGCGCCTAATACGGAGCGCATCGCTAGTTCACGTTCGCGAGCCTCGCCCCGCGCAATCATCAGGCCGGCCACGTTGGCGCAGGCAATCAGCAACACAGCGAACACTGAGCCGAGCAGTACCCACGCCGTCACCTGTACATCCAGCGTCTCGCGATCACGCAGCGAACGAATGCTGAGATGGATCTCCTTCCGATACGGAGCTGGAATCAATGTGTCTCGCGTACGGTCGAAGAGCGGCTCCATCTCTTCTCTTGACTGCGCGAGGCTCACTCCCGGCTTCAGTCGCGCGAACGTACGCATCGGATTGCCGAACCCTCCATTCGCGGTTGCTTGGGCTGCGCGGTCCAGTGCCATCGGGAAGATCACGTCGGCTGACTGCAGAGTGGGAAACTGAAAATCCTTGGGCAGTACGCCAACCACGCGAGCGGGGCTGCCATCCACATCCATCACGCGGCCAATTATGCCCGGATCGAGGTTGTAATGCCCCTGCCACAATCCATAGGAGATGAGCACCACGCGCGGTCCGTTGGGGCGGTCTTCTTCTGGCAGGAAATTGCGTCCCAGTACTGGCGAGATTCCCAGCAGAGGCAGGAACCCCGCGTCGAATGTGAGGCAATCGAGCTGTGCCGGATTGCTCTCTACCAAATCGCAGGGGTGAGGCATGGTTCCCTGTGCTGCCATGGCCTCAAATGGCTTCTGATTATCACGCCAATCGAAGAAGAATCCGCCCATCATGAATTCCTGACGCTCCAGCGAATGCACTGTCCCGATTGAGACGAGGCGGTCGTCGTGCGCGTAGGGCAGACTGCGGAAGAGGATGCGGTCCACGACGCTGAAGACCGCGGTGGTGGCGCCGATGCCCAGTGCCAGTGTGGCTATGACGGTAAGGGTGAAGATGGGGTTACGGCGAAATCCACGCAGGGCATAGCGCACGTCGCGTAGCACGCTCTCGAGCCATGGGAGCGTGTGGCGCTCGCGATAGGTTTGACGTGTCTGTTCTACGCCGCCGAGACGGATGAGCGCCTGGCGGCGGGCATCCGCGGGGCTGAGACCGGCGCGGATGCCGTCTTCAGTGTGCAACGCAACGTGGGATTCGAGTTCGGCTGAGAAATCCTCGTCGGCATGGCCGGGGCGGAACATGCCACAGACGCGCAACCACCATGCTCTGAGCTTGTGCATCACCCCTCCTCGGCCGGAGAAAGAAAGCGTGCGAGGATCCCCGTGGCTTGCTTCCACTCCTTGGCAGCCTTGCGCACGCGTTTCCTTCCGGCTTTGGTCAGCTCGTAAAACTTGGCTTTGCGATTGTTCTCGGAAGTGCCCCAGCGCGAGCGGATGTAGCCTTCCTGCTCCAGTTTCAGCAGGGCCGGGTAGAGTGTGCCGTAGTTCAACTCGAGCTTATCGCCGCTGGTCTGCTCAATGCGGCGTGCCAGGCCGTAGCCGTGGAGCGACCCCATGGTTTCAAGCGTGCGCATGACCATCAACGCGAGCGTTCCCTGCCAGACATCGGCTTTTCCACCCATCGCGGTTCTCCTATGGCAAACCCATAGGGAGAAGCATACACATGTCCCTATGGGTTCGCAATAGGACGGTCGGCTTGGGGGGTGCCGCGCGGACCGATGTCTCCGCGCGGCGAGAAAGCTATTTGGCTGGATCGACCAGTGCCTGGTACACGGTAGCCCGGCTCTCGTATTCAAGGTTGGGGCCGCCCGGGCCCATCATGCGCTGGATCATGCCGATGAAAACAACGTCGTTGGTTGGATCGACCCAGAACCATGTGCCAGCAGCTCCATCCCAGAAGAAACTTCCTCTGCCGTCAGGCAGGTTTGCTTCAGGCGGATCGAAGACCACAGCGCAGTTATATCCGTAGCCGAAGCCCGGCCGGAGTGTTTGCAGTCCAATGCCGTATTGGCCCGTGAGCAATTCGGGCGGCACATGGTTGCTCGTCATCAGCTTTACAGTCGATGGGGCCAGGATGCGCAAGCCGTTGAGTTGGCCGCCATTGGCCAGCATCTGCGCAAAGCGGTAATAGTCCTCGGCGGTGGACACCATGCCTCCACCGCCAGAGGGCATCGCGGGTTGCGCGGCGTAGTCTCCGGCCAGACCGCCGCCGGTCGGGTCGGCGAGCAGGTCGCCATTGGGGCCGGTGCCATAGAGGGTGGAGAAGCGATTGCGCTTATCCGCGGGAACAAAGAACCCTGCGTCCTTCATGCCCAGCGGCGCGTAGATGTGGTCGCGTATGAAATCGGGCAGCGTTTGGCCTGAGAGCTTCTCAATAATGTAGCCCTCGATGTCCATTGAGACACTATAGGTCCAGCCTTTACCGGGCTGATAAATCAATGGAATCCTGGCAAGCTTGTCGATCATTTCCTGCAGATTTTTCGAGCGCAGAACCATTGAGTCGCGATACATGGTGTCGACGGGCGTATTGCCGAAGATGCCGTAGGTGAAACCCGCGGTGTGCGACATGAGCTCGCGCATGGTGGGCGGATGGTCGGGTTCCACAAGGATCATCTTGCCGTCTGCACCGACTCCCTTGAAGACCTTGAGGTGTGCGAACTCCGGAATGTATTTGGCGATGGGATCGGAAGGCAGCCACTTGCCCTGCTCATAGAGAATCATCATGGCTACGCCGGTGACGGGCTTGGTCATGGAGAAGTCGCGGAAGATGGTGTCCTTGGTCATGGGCGCGCTGCTCGCCATGTCTCGCTGGCCGTAGGTGCGGTAGTCCACCACTTTGCCGTGACGCGCCAGGATGGTGACGATGCCGGCGATCTGCTTCTTGTCCACAGCCTGCTGCATCAGCGCGTGAAGGCGCTCCAGACGTTCAGACGAGAAACCCACGGTCTCAGGTTTGATAGGGGTGAAGTCGACTGTGGATCGGGCTGGTTGTTGCGCACGCGAGGGCTGCGCCAGCGACGGCGATACGGCCAGTACGAGCGTCAGCATGGCCAGCGCCAGACGCGCCACAGATACAAATCGAGAATTTTTCATGGCTTCTCCCGCGGCCCGCAGCACTGCGCTAAACCCAGGACCTCAGAGAACGAGGATTCTATTGCGGGCAAGGCAGGCCAATTTTGCCGCACCCTTTATAGCAGACACGGGCGGTGCGGGAATCGCGGAGAGCAGCGCAGAAAGGAGAGGGCGGAGGACCGCCCTGCCTTAGTAGATGACTTTGAGCGAGAACTGGATCTGGCGCGAGTTGCCGGCGGTCTTGCCAATTTCGCCAAATCCGGAGCCCTTGATGATATTGGCGGGCAGGCCCATTGTGACGATGTTGAACAGATTGAAGAACTCCGAGCGGAACTGCAGATCCATGCGCTCAGCTCCGCTTCTGCGGCGGCCGAAGGGCGTGTCTTTAATGAGGGCGAAGTCGTAGTTATAGAAAGCCGGCCCACGGAAGCTGTCGCGGCCCAGCGTGCCGAAACGGCCTTTATTGGGGCCGGTGCCACCGGCAATCTGCAGCGGGAGAGTCGGGATGGAAAAGAAATCAGAACCATTGGTGGCTCCGTGGCCAAAATAGTCTTCGCGCACCTTGCGCGCGGTTGAAAGATGCGGCCTGGCGATCTGGTCCGGCCGGTCCGTGCCCCCGGCGCCCACGCCTGTCTGCTGAACGCCGGAGTAGACGGTGAAGGGCAAGCCGGAAGAAATCGACGAAATGCTCAGCAGCTCCCAGCCGTCAGTAACTTTCTTGCTGACGGGACGGAGAAAGTCCACGCTTTCGAGGTGCAAATCCTGAGCCACGCTCAAGCCAAAGCCGGTCTTCACGTCAAAGGCCGCAGGACCCTTCTCGGGGTGGGTGTCATAAGGATTCTGAGGAAACGGTATCGCGACCGGGCCGGGAGTTCCAGCACCACCGGCTCCTCCGGTGAAGCCCGGAATGACTTCGCTGGTGTCGTCGATGGCCTTGCTCCAGGTCAAACTCGCCTGAATTCCCGGTCCGCCGCGGCCGGTATTTCCCGTGAGCGACGCCTGCAGCGCATGATAGCTGGAGTGGGCGGTTGCCGTAATCATGCTCTCAAAGCCGAAGCCACCGGTCACATTTCCCGCGCTGTCAAAGGTAGTCAATGGTGCAAAGGCCGGGTCGGCGTTGGGATAGGCGTTGGGAAATGTGGAGCGAGGCAGTTTTTCCGCAGTAGTCCCTACGTAGCTGGCGTCGGCCGTCAGATTCCCGATCTTCCTCTCCAGACCCGCCGTCCATGTGTAAAGAGTGCCGTTGCCGAAGTTGGGGTCGATACCGCTGAGGCTAAAGTCGCTGACCACGTGACTCGTAGTGAGGGCAGCAATGTCCTGCTCCATGCGGTTCACATCCAGAGGGGTGTTCGGCGCCACGTCATTGGAGCGTCCTGAGCCGAAGATGTCTGTCCCCGTGGGCGTATAAGCCCTGGGCACCATTGCCGGTGTGATCTTGAATCCATAAGCGACGGGCCCGGCAGGTGCGGAGATGAGCCGTGGGTAGTCCGCGTATGGCACGGTGCCGGTCAGGTAGTTATCCTGCCACATATTCGGCGGAATAGTGGTGATAGCGCCGCCGGCGTGGGCCTGCAGTTTGTCGGTAACCTGCCACGCAGCCTGGATCCGCGGCGCCCAGGTCTTCCACTCCGTGCGATAACCCGGCTGTGGGTTCACAACATATTCCTGGACGCCATCGACCCAGCGGAACCCAGCCGTACGCCTGGCGCGCTCGATGATGGGACTATAAACCTCCCAGCGCACGCCGTAGTCCAGCGTAAAGCGCGGTGTCACCTTCCAGGTGTCCTGAAAGTAAGCGTCGATGTTGTTTCGGGTGACGGCCGCCGGTCCAATGTGGCTGCCGCCAGAAAAGTACGGCGGCGCAACCGCGATGGTATATGCGAACGGGCTGCCGGAAAGAAGGCTCGAAAGCGTATCTGGAAGCAGATCGCCGGTGTTTATATTGTGTGTCCCGCTCTCTGAGATGATCGGCCCGCGCGCATAGGCAGACCCGCCGCCGAAGTCGTATTCGCCATTGGGGCTGATGCCGAAGTAGCTGCTGTCGCGATTGAACCGCGCATCAATGCCGGCCTTGATGGCGTGGCACCCAACCGTATAAGAGATGTTTTCGCGGCCTTGGAAGAGATTGGCGAACGATTGCGTGACCGAACCGGCCGCGGCGTTGAAGGCCTCAAACAATCCGTCGTTGAACTTCAGCGCGGGATCGGAGTGGTTGGGCGTCGGAAACCCAGGAGTCGTGCGCATGATGCTGATGGAGGACTCCAGCGTGAGGCGCGGTGAAATCGTGCGCGTATAGGTACCTACAACGTTGCGCTGGCGGTCGAAGTAGAGAATCTCAAAGGATTGGTCGATTGCCGACTGGTCGGGATTGGTGATGGGGCCGGTGATGTTGTCGAGGGTAAAGCGGGCAAAAAACTGACCCTTGGCAGAGAACTTATGGTCGAGCCGCAACGAAAACTGGTCCGCATTGGTGGTGACCTTCGAAGCGGTCGCGTAAGTATGAAGCCCATAGGAGCCGCTGGCATAGTTCGGCAAAGGGTAGCGCGCCAGGACAGCCGCTATACCGGAATCGATGGGCACCGTCAGAGTGTCAGTGGAGCCGTCGGGATAGGTCACTACATCGGTGCCGGCGCGTTCGTCCGCCGTGGGCACAGGCATCACCTGCGTGGTTCCAAGCACCTGGCGGAAGCCCTGGTACTGGGTGAAATAAAATGTCCGCTTTTGGCCGTCGTAGACGTGGGGAATATAGATCGGTCCACCATTGGTGAATCCGAACTCGTTGCGACGAAAGGGCGGAATCCGGCCTGGGTAGGCTGGCGTTGCATGGTCAAAGTAGTTACGCGCATCGAAGGCCGAGTTGCGCACAAACTCGAAGACCGATCCGTGAAAGCCGCTGGCGCCGGAACGAGTAACGATGTTCGTATACCCAGCAGCTCCGCGGCCAATCTCGGCCGGCATCCAGCCGGTGCTGGACTGGATCCCCTCAACCGCGTCCACGTTGAAGTTGCTGAATGTGGAGCCACCCATTTCGGGGTCGCTGATGTCGGCGCCGTCCATGCCGAAGGTTGCTTCAACGCCGCGCTGGCCATTGATGGCAAACTGGGCTGTGAAGTTGGTGGCGCCGTTGGCGTCGGTCATGGTGCCTGCGGCCAGCAGCAGCAACTGGCTGAAGTCGCGCTTGTTCAGCGGCAGTTCGCTCACGGCCTGGCTGGAGAGTTGTTCGCCGCCGGTGGCTGTCTGGCTCTTGTCCTGAAGCGTGGTCACCGTAAGCTCCCCGCGCCCAGAGAGCGTGAGGGCCACCGCCGCATTCGCTGCGGCCAGCTCAATGGGTTGGAGATATTCGACCTTGGTGCCGTTCGTTTCTACGGTCAGCCGGTATTGCCCGGCCGGCAAGGCCGCCAACTGGAATTGGCCCGCTGAGCCGGTGGCAGTCTCGGCCTGGCCTCCGGAACCGGCTAGCGTGATTTTGGCTCCCGGAATCGGAGCGCCGCCGGCATTGCGCAGTACTCCCTGCCAGATTGCCTGCTGCGCGCCTGCCACCGTGCACACAAGCCACGCGGCGAACGCTAGTATCCAAATTCCCTTGCCTCTGCGACCCAGCCTTCCCCACCTGGCGGCGCACTCGTTCCCGTTCGTATGAATCACTTAAATCCAACCTTCAATCAGCGCGCTGCGCCTTGCCCGAAGTCGATTCGGAAGCGTTGAAACTGCTTTCGCTGGGCCTGGTCAAATTATACCCGTGCCCCTCTGCTAAAGCCTTTTTGCAGAGAGCCCGACACGTCTGCCGTGCGAGGGTTTTGCAGGAGCCGCTACACTGTTCCAAGTCATGACAGAGCACTCAATTAGTGCCGACACCATCGTCGCCATTTCCACACCGCCAGGACGCGGCGGCATCGGCATCGTGCGTCTGAGCGGGCCGCAAGCGGCGACCATTACCGCCCAACTGGTGCGGCCGCTTCAACCGCTGGAGCACGCGCGGGCTCGGGTGGCCGACGTGCTGGATACGCCGGAGGCGGGTGTAGGCCGAATCGACGAAGCAGTAGTCACGTTCTTTGCGGCTCCCAATTCCTACACTGCAGAGGACCTGGCAGAGATTGCCGCACATGGGTCGCCAGTGGTGCTGGAGCTGCTTTTGCGCGGTGCCCTGGCGCTGGGTGCACGGCTGGCCGAGCCCGGTGAGTTTACCCAGCGCGCTTTTCTGGCCGGGCGGCTGGACCTCACCCAGGCTGAAGCTGTGCGCGACCTGATCGAGGCGCAGACACTCACCCAGGCTCGCCAGGCCGCGAGCCAGATGGGTGGCGCACTCAGCCGGCGCGTGCTGCCGGTGAAGCAGGCATTGCTGGAACTCATCGCCCTGCTTGAAGCGGGCATCGACTTTGCCGAAGACGACGTGGACGTGGCTCCACAGGCTGAGATCGCGCGCCGCATCAGTGAGATCGATCCACCGTTAGCTACGCTGGAAGCCTCGTTTGCCCGCGGCCGCATTGTTCATTACGGTCTCACGCTGGCCATCGTCGGTCGTCCCAACGCAGGCAAAAGCTCATTGTTCAACCGCCTGGTCGAGCGCGACCGCGCCATTGTGACCGCGACCCCCGGCACCACACGCGACCTGGTGACGGAACGGATTTCTTTAGACGGCATCCCGCTGGAGCTGGTGGACACAGCCGGCCTGCGCGAGTCCGGCGAAGAGGTGGAGCAGCTCGGCATCGCACGCAGCCGCGAGGCCCTGGCTGATGCCGCGCTGGTGCTGATTGTGCTGGACGCCACCCAGCCGCTCAACGCTGAGGAACGCGCCCTGCTGAAGGCCGTCGAGGGACGCCCCGCGCTGGTCGCTGTGAATAAATGCGACCTGGTTGGAAGCGAGGCGCTGGTGGGCGATCTGACCGAGGTCGAAGCTGCCGGCATTGGCGCGCTGGCCACTTCGGCGCTCACCGGTAAAGGCATTGCCGCAATGCGCGAGCGCATTCTGGCTTTGGCCACAGGAGGAGCCGCCGCAGAACCCGGCCTGCTGACCAGCCTGCGCCACCAACAGGCCATTGCCACCGCACGCGCGGCCCTGGCCGACGCCGCCCTGGCAAACACCAACGCCATTCCCCACGAGATGATTCTGCTTGACCTTTACCGCGCTCTCTGGGCCCTGGATTCGCTCACCGGCCAAACCACCCCCGACGATATTTTGAACCTGATCTTTTCCACTTTCTGCATCGGAAAGTAATCCGGCCTCCTGGATGGTCCAATAAAATGTAGAATTCAGCATAAAATCCTTGCAAATACTAGATTTAGTGTCTTAGACTGTCTTTCAGCGACTCATGGAAGCCAAATCAAAGTGAGTCGCCAGTGAGTTGCAGGAGACGAGAAAGCGCATTTTCTCCTCTGGCGACTCACGGAAGGGCACGAATGCAGCTTACAGACAACAAAATCAAGGCTCTCAAACCACAAGCGAAACGGTATCTGGTAAGCGATGACGGGGGGCTTTCCTTGGACGTGCTACCGAGCGGGAAAATGTCCTGGCTGTTTCGCTACAGGCAGGGCGGCAAGCAAGAGCGGGTAACACTAGGGCCGTACCCAGCCATGAGCCTAAAGGCCGCACGAGCCGCACGAGACGTAAAGGCTACACAAGTGGCAGAGGGCAAGTCTCCGGCCCTCGCGGCAAAGTTGGAGAGGGCGGGCCTGACCACCAATCCCACCGTTAAGGAATTCGGGGAGCGCTATTACAAAGAGCAGGTGATGAGGAATTGGAAGGACCCGAAGGCCATTCGGCGGTATCTCGATAATGAGATTTTCCCGACTCTCGGAGAAAAGGCCCTGAAGGATGTAAACGCTTTGGATGTGCAATCGCTGGTATACCGCAAGCGGGACTCCGGGAGGGTTGCGGCGGCGATTCAACTTCGCATGGTGATAAAGCAGATTTTCGATTATGCGATTGAAACGCGGCTGGTGACCATCAATCCCGCTGCGATGGTGGCAACGCGCTACATTGGCAAAGCCCGCAAGCGCTCACGTGTTCTCACCCCGGAAGAGATTCGCCTTTATCTCCGCACCATCTACCAGTCAAACATTCGGCGGCAATTCAAGCTGGCGCTTCACATCATCCTGCTTACTCTCTCCCGAAAGTCGGAACTCTTGCTGGCACGGTGGGAGCATGTGAACTTTGAAACCGGAGAATGGCTCATCCCGGAAGAGAACGCAAAGACAGGCAAGGCACACATTGTTTACATGTCTACGCAGGTTGATGCGATGCTCCGGGAGTTGAAAGCCCTGGCCGGAGACTCCGAACTGGTGATGCCTGGCCGGGGCAGCCTCACAAAGTCCTTCGCCAAGAATGCGCTCAACAAAGCATTAGAGGGCCTGACGTTCGATATGGACCCGCTCACCATCCACGATCTGCGCAGAACGGGCGCAACGCTTCTAACCGAGCGCGGTTTCAATCGTGACGTGATCGAAAAGGCTTTGAGCCATGAGGCCATTGGCATACGCGCCGTGTACATCGTTGCTGAGTTCGCAGAGCAGCGAAAGAAAATGCTCCAGTGGTGGGGTGATTACGTGGATGGCATTGTGAACGAATCCAAAGTGATCGTGGGCAACTTCGGGGGCGGCGCGGCCTAGGCTCACCAGCCGCAAGCAATTACACAAGCGCACCACCCTGGCTATCTCCAAATTCTCCATAGCGGCCAAAATTTGCGCGGTTTCTCCGCCTTGCAACAAGGTGGGAAATAGATGGACGCAGTTACATTGTGTCGTCACAGGAGAAATCAAATTGGACAATCCAGAGAAGATTATTCGTCTGCAAACGGTCAAGGCGCGGTGTGGCCTCAGTCGGAGCACGCTTTACAACCGGATGGCAGCTGGGGAGTTTCCTTCCCCAATAGCGCTCGGAGCACGCTCCGTGGGCTGGGTGGAGTCCGAAATCAACGCATGGATTGCCGCACGGATCAATGCGAGCCGGAAGCCCGCCCAAACCGCCAAGCCACAAGCCGCGTAAGGAGATAGGCCGAATGAACACAACAAGACCGACACAGACACAATCCGGCGACTCCCTGGTGTGGGAGGGCATCGACCTTCCGCGCGTTCCACCCGGCGTCTATCAGGCTGTATGCGTAGCATGGCAAGGCCCGCAATGGGTGCGGGCCTTCCAGCGCTGGTGCCTCCGGCTGGAGTTTTCTCTGTTAGCGGATGGCTCTCTGGTTTCCCGCTTCTATAACTTAGGCAATGACAGAACGCGTAAGAGTCATGGCCGCCGGTCCCTCTTCTATGCGGTGTGGTGCCTAGCCAACGGGGAGCCGCCGCACAAGGGCCAGAAGATGACGTTGGACACGTTCACAGAGGCGGGTCTTATCTATACGGTGCGCGTTGCTGATTCTGTCAACGACGAAAGGGGAGGGAGAAAGCCCGGCGCGCTGGTGTACAGCCGTGTAACCGATGTTCTGCGAGTCGAGCGGATATGAGACCACTAGCGCGTTGCTTCGCTTCCACACTCTGCCGCCGTTTAATCAGGAATCTCTCAATCCACAAATGAACTAATCAACCAATCAAGTTAGGCATGGGAGAGGCGAAGTGCATCTTCGCTGCCCTGCTTTCGGGCTTCGCCTGTGCCGGGCGAAGGTTGGACCACACACAGAACTCAACCACAAGGGGCGGAGGCTTAATCGTCTTCGCCTCAGGCATCGTCATACTTCGCCCCCACCCGCATTGTGCTTACACCGGACGCACTTCACCTACCAGAGCACCCTCACAGATGATTGAAGACCTCCGAAATGCAATAGTCTGGCGCAGCTAGCAGCCGACAGTCCAAACCGTGGGGACGAACCTACATTGACAACATGGGTTGTGAAATCGGCACGGTGAACTCGTGTACGATCAACGCAGCACCTGGGGCGTACGGGGGGAAAAGACCTTCCCATCCCGGTTCCGTATAGACCGTGAGCCAAGCGCACTCTTATTTCCACAAAATAGAAGTTTCTCTGAAAATCACTCCCCAAGACTGACAAGTTTCCAACGATTCGCAGAGTGCGGCGCAATGCCTCGCAAATGGCCCTCTATTGTGCACCAGCGGTTCGCGGCAGGCTGGGGGGGCTTACCTCTTTTGCTCCTGGGTCACCCTGCTACACACTCCCCAACCCCACCGCCCTCTGCGAGAATTGATCTTCATCCCAGAGTGAACCCGCCCATGCCGCTCTCGCTCGCTGAATTCGTTACCCGCTGGAAGGCCAGCACCCTTACAGAGCGCGCCGCCGCGCAATCCCACTTCATCAACCTTTGCGAAGTGCTCCACCAGCCGGAACCCGCCGCCGCCGATCAAACCGGAGACTCCTTTACCTTTGAAAAGCATGTCTCACAGACCAAAGGCGGCAAGGGATTTGCCGATGTTTGGAAGCGCGGATACTTCGGGTGGGAGTACAAGGGCAAACACAAAGACCTGAAAGCAGCCTATCTCCAGCTCAACGATTACCGGGAAGACCTGGAGAATCCGCCCTTGCTGGTGGTCTGCGATCAAGACCTTTTCGAGGTCCATACCAACTTCACCGGGACGCGTCCGCACGTCTACCGCTTCACCCTGGACGATCTGCTCACGAACGCTCCCACGGCCTCTTGCGCCCTTCCGCCGATTGAGGTCCTGAGAGATGCCTTCACCGATCCCGAGCAACTCCGCCCCGAGCGCGCCGCCGCCCGCGTTACCGAATCGGCGGCGGCGGAGTTCGCCAAGCTCGCCACCAGTCTTGAGCAGCGCGGCCATGACCCTCAAGCCGTGGCTCATTTCCTCATGCGGCTGTTGTTCTGTTTGTTCGCTGATAGCATCGGCCTTCTGCCGGAACACCTATTCCGCCAAATGATTGAGTTGGACCGCGCCAAGCCCGCCAGCTTTACGCGCAAGCTCCGTCAACTCTTCGCCGCCATGTCCACCAGCGGGAACAGTTTCGGCGTGTATGACATTCACTGGTTTAACGGCGGCCTCTTTGCCGATGATTCCGTCTTCGATCTGACCTCCGCCGATATGGGCACCCTCCGCGCCGCCTCTGCGCTGGATTGGTCAACCGTGGAGCCTGCCATCTTCGGAACCCTCTTTGAGCGCAGCTTGGACCCTGGCAAGCGCTCCCAACTTGGCGCGCACTACACCAGCAAAGCGGACATTCTGCTCATTGTGGAGCCGGTAGTCATCGAGCCATTGCAAGCGCGCTGGCAAGCGGTGAAGGCGGAGGCATCGGCGCTGGCGGAGGCCGCAAAAAAGCAGCGCAAGGGAGCGGCCTATAACAAGCTCCGCGCTGAGATGCAAGAGAAGCTCTATGCGTGGTTGGAAGAACTCTCCAAGGTCCGCATTCTTGACCCCGCGTGCGGGAGCGGCAATTTCCTATACCTGGCCTTGCGCCGGATGCTTGACCTGTGGCGAGAGGTCTATCTCTTCAGCGCGGAGCATGGCCTTCCCACGCTGCTACCGCATCAGGTTCACCCATCGCAGCTCTATGGCCTGGAAACGAACGTCTACGCGCACGAGCTGGCCTCCGTGGTGGTTTGGATAGGCTATCTGCAATGGCTCGATGACAACGGCGTTGGCTGGCCTACAGAGCCGATTCTCCGCAAGCTCGATAACATCCAACACCGGGACGCGATTCTCGCCCATGACGCAGAAGGCAAGCCGGTAGAACCCGCGTGGCCGGACGCAGAATTCATCATCGGCAATCCGCCGTTTCTCGGAGGTGGCTTTCTTCGCCGGGAACTCGGGGACGATTACGTTGAGCAACTCTTCGATGTATACGACAATCGGGTGCCTCATTTCGCAGATTTGGTTTGCTACTGGTTTGAGAAGGCACGAGCACATATAGAAGCAGGAAAGACAAGCCGCGCTGGTTTGCTCGCAACGCAAGGCATACGGGGTGGTGCAAACCGCAAGGTGCTTGAACGAATTCTCGACACTGGCGGCATCTTCATGGCTTGGAGTGACCGGCCCTGGATTCTTGACGGCGCATCGGTGCGCGTCTCGATGGTTGGATTCGATAATGGCACGCAGACAACTCGGATGTTGGACGGCAGCCAAGTTTCTTTGGTTCGCGCGAACTTGACGAGCAAGGCTGAAACAACGTCTGCGATTGGTCTTGCAGAGAACTCGGGGATTTGTTTCATGGGGCCGTCCCCAAAAGGTCCATTCGACATTGACTACGAAACAGCAAAGCTGATGCTTGACGCACCACAAAATGTCAACGGGCGGCCCAATGGTGACGTTGTACGGCCTGTTGCGAGCGGTATTGATCTAGTTCAAAACCCGCGACGGAAGTGGACGATTGACTTCGGATTGATGACTGAGGAGGAAGCGGCCCAATACGAGAGGCCTTTTGAGTATTTGCGGGAAGTTGTGTTTCCCATTCGATCTAAGAACCGTAGAGCGTCCTATGCCGCGAAATGGTGGCAGTATGCTGAGGCACGACCGGGTATGAGGCGCGCGCTAATTGGAAGGCGCAGATTTATTGCAACCCCCGAGGTATCGAAGCACCGCATCTTCGTGTGGGTGGGATCTGATACGCTTTGCAACCAACAGACCCTCGTCTTTGCTCGCGACGATGATTATTTCTTCGGCGTGTTGCATTCCCGTGTGCATGAAGTCTGGGCGCTGCATATGGGAACTGCGCTGGAAGATAGACCACGGTATACGCCCTCTTCCACCTTTGAAACCTACCCCTTCCCCTGGCCGCCGGACCATGAGCCACAAGACTCACTGCTGGTAGAGGCCATCGCAGAGGCCGCCCGCGAACTGGTAGAGAAGCGGGATGCTTGGCTCAATCCGCCGAACGCCAGCGCGGAGGAATTGAAGCGCCGTACCCTCACGAATCTCTACAACGCCCGCCCGTCCTGGCTGGTGGATGCACATCGCAAGTTGGATGAAGCTGTCTTCGCCGCCTATGGCTGGCCTTCCACGCTCACCGATGCCGAACTCCTGGAGCGCTTGCTCGCCTTGAACCATGAGCGCGCCGCCGCTTCGCAGGGATAGGCACCGCTGGCGCTTGAGGGGCACTCACCGCCGCTGGTGCAGTCACTGGCGGGGTGACGGGCCGGGAAGAGAATAGAAGCATCAGGAACAGCACCAGCGCCGCACCAGCAATGAACGCTAGCATCAGTGACAGGCCATTCCCCGTACTTTGTTGCTGAGGCGTGCCAGCACTGGGAGCTATACTTCCCGATGCCGCCTTACCCTGGCTGGCATACGTCCGGTTGTAGAGGCCTGTTCCGGGGATGGAGGCCGCCGTGTACGACCTGCCCTTGGCATCCGTGCCAACCCGAAAGCCGCGCACACCGATTGAGGTCCCTATACCTGACTTGGACAGGTTCAAGCGGAGCGGTCCAAGTTTGATGCTCTTGCGAAAGCGCCATGCCATGTCCCGGCAATTCTACCCCCGCTCTCCTCACCAGAAGCTCTCAGACTTCGCAAAGCTTTTTCACAGCTTTTTACCTAAGTCTTTTAGAATGAGTATTCGGCTATTTTCTCTAACGAGAAATTGACGGCCCTAGAAAATAAAGGGCTTACGCCTTTCCTTTGAGATTTTGTAGGGCGTTTGTATGGCGCTTGTTTACCACTCGTGAAAAGCAAGCCCGAAGCGGCCTTTTGGTACTCCTAAGGCCTTGTTTTTCGCTCACGGGTCCTTCCCCACCTCGTCAATCTACGGGTGACGCGCCACCCCACCACCCCTCTAGCGCCAGAATTGGTGACCCTGATTTCCGTTTCCGCCGATTCGGCCTCTGTTTCGCGTTAATTGACTGAAAACAATAAACAGGCCAAGCGGAACTCGCGGAACTCAATCCCTGTTTGCGGCGTCTGGTGGGGGGATGGAGCCTCCCAAACCGCGCCGATCTGAGAACCCCTGCCAGAAGCCGTCACGGCCAGACCACCAGCACAGCTCCCCAGCTCCGGGAGGGCACCAGCACCGGGTAAGCTACCCCTCAGAGTGCGGCGGCGCTTTGGTGGGATACAGAGGCGGTTTGAGTCGCCAGTGAGTCGCCACAAAAGGCGCAATTCCTGAAAGACGCATGGATATTGGAGATTATTGAAATTTACACTTTCTGCATCGGAAAGTAGAGCGGCAGCCGCTAGTATTTGAACGCCCGTCGCGCTCGGTTGCCCTGACCTCCGGCCGCACTCCCGCTTTGCGCCAGGAGCAGACCGCGTCTCATGCTTGGACAGAAACTACGTTCCCTCGAGCAGCGGCCGGTTGAGGTTGGAGCCGTGGGGCGTTCACGTAGATCAAGTCCACCCTGGGGATTTCCTTTTCGAAGTAGTCTGGTCCAGGCATTTGAAGCCGTCTAAGATCGGCAAAGAGCCCATCCCTGCTCACGTTGACGACCTGAAACACTCCGGTTTGACCGAGAATTCGCACCCGGTCCCCCTTGTAGGGCCTTCTCATCACGCTGCTCATGCAACCATCATCGAATCATTCTCCCGCTCCCCCAATCCCCCGATGGGCTTGCACTCCTACCACTACCGGGTAGCGAATAAAAGGGAAACAAGGGGCTTTGGAAAGCTTTCTACGTTATCAACCTTCGCAATTTTGATCCCGGGCCGGGGCGATTTACCGCCAGTTTGGACACGAAACACCCTTCATATTGTGTCCAACGGACGGAACTCCCAGAACCGTGGCACTTCGCCGCTGCGCTACACTGTCACTCTCGGTCAAACTAAGTGCCGGGCAGTTCTATACTTCACTGGGACTGCCAGGTGCAGTTTGGAAGAACAGGGAAGATCACGTCGTTGGGTGAAGGCCGGTGCCTGCCATGGATGCTCGCGAATTGAATAGATTGGAAGGAATCTTTACACCGCTTTTGGTTCCGTTGGACGGGCAAGGCCAGCTCAACGAGCTGGAGTTCCGCCGTTTCGTCTCTTGGTTGATCGAGAGCGGAGTGCATGGCCTCTACCCGAATGGTTCAACCGGGGAGTTTACGCGCTTTACGCCGGCAGAACGGCGCCGTATTGTCCAGGTGGTGGCGGAAGAAACTGCGGGCCGCGTGCCCATCCTGGCGGGCGCCGCCGAAGCCAACGTGAACGAGACTCTCTCAGCGTGTGAGGCCTACGCGGAGATGGGTGTGAGAGCAGTCGCGATTGTGGCGCCATTCTATTACCGGCTGGGTCCGGAATCGGTGTACGCGTACTTTGCCGAGATCGCTCGCAACTCGCCGATCGATCTCACCTTATATAACATTCCGATGTACGCCAGCCCCATCGATGTGGCAACCATCCAGCGCCTCGCGGACGAATTCCCCAGGGTGATCGGGATCAAGGATTCCTCTGGCGACCTGGCATTTATGATGCGCATGATTTCAGCGGTACGCCCGCTGCGTCCGGACTTCACGTTCCTCACCGGCTGGGAAGCTGTCCTCGTTCCGATGCTGATGATCGGCTGCGACGGTGGCACCCATGCCACCAGCAACGTCGCGCCCGAGATCACGCGCAAGATGTACGATCTGTTCCGCTCCGGAGACCACGTTGGGGCTATGAAGTGGCAGTACCGCCTTCTCGAACTCTTCGACGTCATGCTCAATTCCTTCGAATTCCCCGACGGATTCCGGGCGGCGGCTGAGTTGCGCGGCTTTCACTTTGGGCGGGGACGGCAGCCCTTGACCAATTCACAGCGTGTCGATAACGCGGCCCTCAGTTCCGTTCTGGAGTGCATTTTGGCTGACTTTGAGCTGGTGAACCCGCCGGCTGCCGGCTGCCGTGTGCGCAGCGGGAATATCGGGAACGACAAACTGGAGCAGGTGGTGGTCAAAGTCCTCCACGAGCTCAAAGATAAGGGTGTGTTCTAATCGAAGCCCTCGCACTGATCGAAATTGGCGGCTGGTCGCCGGCCATGGTGGTGCTCGACGCCATGGAGAAGTGCGCCCATGTCCGGGTACTCGAGACCGAGCTGAACGACGCTCCCGGCGTCTGCATCAAGCTGCACGGGCCGGTGAGCGATGTGGAAGCTGCCGCGCGAGCCGCAGAAGCAGCCGCAACCGCTATGCAGATGCCCATCATTGCCCACGTGATAGCGAACCCATCCGAACAAGCGCGTGCCGCTTACGAAGCGGGGCAGGATTACAGCCCCCTCATCGAGCAGGCAACAACTCAGAGACCGGAGAATCCTATGAGCGACCAAGCGAACTTTGCCGTGGGCATGATTGAGACCCAGGGCTTTACCGCCGTATTTGAGGCCATCGACACTGCTTTGAAGACCGCGTCGGTGGAGGTGCTGGCGCGGGAGAAACTTGGCGGCGGGTATATCACGGTGGTCATCAAAGGGGATGTCGCCGCGGTGCGTGCGGCAGTCGAAGCGGGAAAGGCCAAGGTAGAAGGTCTGGGCCGCCTGGTGGCGGCGCACGTCATTGCCAGTCCCAGCAAGGGCGTGCTGGCGCTGCTCCCCAAGTAGCTTTATCTCTAGCGAAGCGACAAGGGCAATCCTCGGCAGAAATCTTGTTATGCGGCCAATGTTCCAATGGCCTCGACTAACTTATCCAAGTCGGCCAGGGTCGTATATACATGCGGAGTTATGCGGACGCAGCTGATGTTCTCCCAGACAATCCCTACTGCATGAATCTTGTATTGGCTGAACAGGGCGGTATTCAGCTCCCCGGGAGTCATGCCGTCGATAGTTACTCCGCAGATAGCGCAGGAGTATTTGGGATTCAGCGAAGTATGCAGTTTGACCTTGGGGATTCCCCGCACTCTTGTGGCCCAATAGTCCTTTAGATAGCGAATGCGCTCTTCCTTTCGCTTGCCGCCTATCCCCTCATGAAAGTTAATCGCCTCTCCAATTCCCTGCTCTATAGGAAAACTGCGCGTACCCAGGGATTCGAATTTTCGAATGTCGGCGCTGTGCGGCGTGCCGTTGCAGGTCAGCGGCCATAGCTTCTCGATCTTCTCGCTTTTCACCCACATCATTCCCGACCCAATCGGCGCGGAGAGAAACTTGTGCAGGCTGGTGCCAAAGTAATCACAATGAAGATCGGGAATCTTGAAGTCCAGCAAGCCAAAGGAATGAGCGCCGTCCACAATTACTTCAATGCCTCGCGCATGCGCCATGTCGCAGATCTTCTGTACGGGCATAATCTGTCCCACCCAGTTGATCATGTGGGTCACGTGCAACAGCTTGGTCCGGGGTGTGATGGCATCTTCGAAGGCCTTCACAATCTTTTCGTCATCTTCGATGGGAAAGTCAAAGCTGATCTGCTTGTAGACAATGCCGTCCCGCTCCGCCCTTTGCCGGTAGGCCTGGATCATGTTGGGATAATCCTGCCTGGTGCCGATCACCTCATCGCCGCTCTTCAAAGGAAGCCCATAGATGATGGTGTTCAGCGCTTCGGTCGAGTTCCGGTCGATGGCAATCTCGCCCGGATGCGCGCCGGCTAACTTGGCGAGCTTTTCGCGCAGGGGCTCCCGGCCCTGGTCTAGGATGCTCCACATGTAATACGAAGGACCTTCGTTGGCCAATTGGTTATAGCGCTCTACCGCCTGCTGCACCACGATCGGCGATGGAGAAACTCCACCATTATTCAGGTTGATGAGATCCGGGTTGACCGAGTAGGCCTGTTGAATCACGCTCCAGTAGTCTTCATTCTGGGCCGCAAGTTCGGCGCTCAGGTGGCAGACTTTGCCCGATGCAGCCGCCCAATCGGCTGCATGTGCCTGGTGGAATAAGCTGTTGACCGAAAATGCACCGGCCAGTGTCGCAGCCTGCTTGAGAAACGAGCGCCGTCCATTTGGATGCATAGAGAGCAATTTAGGCGTTTGCACGCAGACGGCGCAACTGCAAAACAGGATGAAGGCAGAGAGGGGGTTCCTGCCGAAGATGAAGGCGATAGACGCTCTTGCAAGTCACCCCCTTTCACGATCCCAGACGAATCAATGACTCATATATTATGCATATTGACTATTTATACGCAATATAGCTAATATATTAGGCATGATCGCGCTGGACGATATCGGGAGAGAAATCGCGAGGGTGCGCAAAACGCGCCGACTCCGCCAAGTCGACCTGGCCGCTCAGGCGCACATCAGCCGGGCGACAATCGACGCTCTTGAAAACGGTCGCGCAAGGGATATTGGCTACTCCAGGCTGGCGCGAATTCTGGCAGCCCTCGGCCTGGAAATGCGAGTCGGTCCTGTCGCTTCCCGGCGGCCCACACTCGATGAGCTCCTGAAGGAGCGCGCAGACGATGCTTAAAATCTGGACCGATGGACGCGCGGCGGGCCTTCTGGACCGGAGGGGCGAACGCGGCAGCACATTCGTGTACCGCCCTGAGGCTCAGGCCGGTCAGGCGGTTTCCGTTACCATGCCTGTCCAGCTGGCTTCCTGGGATACGCCTTTCGGAATCGCACCGATCTTCGAGATGAACCTGCCGGAGGGCGCACTTCGAGAGCGGTTGCGCTTGGCGTTTGCCAAGGCTACCGGCGCCTTCGACGAGCTGGACCTGCTGGGGATTGTCGGACGGTCTCAACTGGGCCGGGTTCGATTCACTGGCGAAGACGCCCAGTTGGACGAAGGCGTGCCATTTCAGTCCGTAGACGAGATTCTTTCCAGCCGTCGCGGAGGTGAATTGTATCGATTCCTCATCGAGAAATTTGCGAACTATTCCGGGATCAGCGGCGTGCAACCGAAGTTCCTGGTGCGCGATGAGAGCGCAATCACCGCGCACACCGCAACCAAGCGAACTCTGTCGCCGTCCTTCCGGGGAGCGACACATATCGTCAAATTCTGGGACCCGGCAGAGTTTCCCCAATTGGCCGCCAACGAATTCTTTTGCCTGAAGACGGCGGAGCGTTGCGGCCTGCAGGTTCCGCCCTACCGGCTGGCGGCGGATGGAAGCGCGTTGGTGATGGACCGGTTCGATCTTCGCGACGACGGGACCTACCGCGGTTTTGAGGACTTCTGCGTTCTCAATGCGCGACGGACCGATGAGAAATATTCGGGTAGTTACGAAACCGCGGTGTTGAAGCGATTCCAGCAATACGCCAACTCGCCGGCAATCGTGGAAGAGAGCTTGAGCCTATTCACGCTGATTGTCCTGAACTGTGCGATTCGCAACGGGGACGCCCATTTGAAGAACTTCGGCATCGTTTACGACGACGTGGAAGGCGACGCGCATCTGGCTCCCGTTTACGACCTTGTAACCACCACCGTCTACATCGCGCAAGACCGCATGGCGCTGACATTGAAAGGCACGAACGAGTGGCCCTCCGCAAAGAACCTGATTCTGTTTGCCGAGCAGCGCTCGCTGGGAACGCGCCAAATTCTCTTGGAGCGTCTGGAACGCATCGCGGATGCGTTGGCCGACACGGAAAAAGATCTGGAAGCATATGGGAAGGAGCATCCCGAGTTCGCACCCATTGGGCAGCAGATGGTGGAACAGTGGGATACGGGGCTCAAGACTTCTCTGTCGTTGCCATAGCGCCTACTTCCCGCTCGTCAGGTTGCGAATGATATCCGCCTCGCGCTGGCGATAGGGCGTCCCGTCAGGGTGAAAGACGTCGTGGAACCAGATCGGCGGCTGCTCCAGCACATACGGGTGCTGCCACGAGTCCCATGGCAGCCACGTCTGGCTCTTGCCGGCCACCAGCCCCCAGTTGATCGCGGCCACATGATGCTCACGGGCGATGGGCAAAATTGTGTCAAAGGTGCTGCCATTGCCGCGGGCCATGTATTCAGTGCACAGCAGCGGGCGGTGGAATTGCTCCAACTGCTGGATGCTCTTTTCGAAGTCCTCAGGCCAGCCGTAGTTGTGAAAACTGATCACGTCGGACTGCTCAATCTGGATGCGCGCCAGGGGAGGCATCGCGGCCAACGAACTCCAGTCGCCGTGATACAGGCCGCTCGTCAGCGGCTGCGTGGGATGCTTGGACCGCGCCCACGCAAAGACCTGCGGCAACAGGCCAAGGATGATTTCATTCTTGTTCCGGGGATCGCCTTTGGCATAGGAGTCGTCGTTGCCGTTGTCGGGCTCGTTCCACAGGTCCCACGCCAGGATGCGTGGATCGTTAGCAAAAGCGCCAACCACGCCCTCGACGTAGTGCTCCAGGCGCGGATACTGCGCCGGGTCGGCCAGGATTTCGGCGCCCGGAGCCTGCACCCAGCCGGAATTGTGCACGCCGGGGATCGGTGGATGCTGCGGCCCGAGCTTCGGGTGCGGATCCCAGCAGGAGTCAAACAGCACGAACACCGGCCGGATGTGGTGCCGCGCCGCGATGCTCAGAAAGTCATCTATGCGTTTGTCGAAAGCCTTCGGATCCTGCTCCCACACCAGGTTGTGCAGGAAGACACGCATGGTGTTCATGCCGATGCCCTCGGCCCATCCCAGTTCGCGGTCGATCGTAGCGGGGTCGTAGCTCTCCGCCTGCCACATTTCAAGCTCATTGATGGCGGTGGAGGGCAGGAAGTTCGCGCCCACCGGCCAGGGCTGCTGGGCATACCAGGCATTGGCCTGGGCTTCGCTCCAGCGGGCCGGTGCGGCCACGCCCGCCTGGGCAAGAAGACCGGGAACGAATGCGAGCAACAGCGCGAGTAAGACAGGCCACCGGCCGGATTTTCCGAAACGCAGGTTCATCGGGTCTCCTTGCATATGCGGGAAGGAGAATTTTACTGTGCCGGGGCAAGATGCGTCGTGCCGGGTGGCTTGCCTAAGACTGAGGGGCCGCTTCATCGACGGCGCGGCGCAGTGCCGCTTGTGCCAGCAGGCGGGTAGAGTCGAGCGTGGGCAGCGGCGAGTTTCCGTCGTTCATCAGCAGCGGAATCTCGGTGCAGCCGAGCACCACGGCGTCGCAGCCCTCCTTCTTCATCCGTGTAATGACCTGCTGGTGATAGGCAACCGCCTCAGGCTTGAAGACACCGCGCACCAGCTCTTCCATGATGATTCGATTGATCTCTTCGCGTTCTTCGGCACTGGGACGTGCAAAGTGGATTCCACGCGCCGCCAACTTCCCGGGATAAACCTCACTTTCGACCAGCCATCGGGTTCCCAGTATTCCGACGCGCTTGAAGCCGCGGGCGGAAGCCTCGGTGGCGACCACCCTGGCGATATGCAGCCAGGGCAGCGGTGAGCGAGGCTCGACATACGGCAGAGCCTGGTGGATGGTGTTGTCAGGGCAGATAAGAAAATTTGCCCCGCCCCGTGCCAGCTTGATGGCGGACGAGATCATCAACTCTCCCACCCCTTGCCAGTCGCCGCGATCGATGCATTGCATGTACCTGGCCAGCGAGTAGGTGTGCAGCGTGACCTCGGGATGGGCATAGGAGCCGAGAGACTCCGCGCCTTCCGCGCAAATGGTCCGGTAGCAGAGCGCTGCGCCTTCCGCCGAGCAGCCGACAATCCCGATATGACGCGCCATAGCTCGATTCTACAGAGGCGGCGCCTGTGCATGCGCGTGGCCGCAGTCTTCCGTAGGGATTAGCATGGACGGTGCGAAGATGGGGCGCCGGCGCAGGCCGCCTGTAATTCGAAGGAGAACAGATGGTAACTCGCAGGGAATTTCTCGACACTCTTGCAGTGGGAGCAGCAGGGCTGGCAATGGGCTCAACTGCAAAGAGCTATAGCCAGATTCTGGGCGCCAACGAGCGGTTGAACTTTGCGGTGATCGGCCTGAACGGGCGCGCCTATGCGCATCTTTCGTCGCTTAAAGCCAACCACGACGCGGCCCGCATTGCCTGCGTTTGCGACGTGGAGAGCAATATCCTCGCCAAGTTTGCCGCCACCGTGCAGCAAGAGATGGGCTACGCACCCGCCACCGAAAAGGACTTTCGCAAGATTCTGGAGCGGAAAGATGTAGACGCCATCACCATTGCCACGCCCGACCACTGGCATGCCCCCATGGCCATCGCCGGTGTGCAGGCGGGCAAGCATGTATACGTTGAGAAGCCGTGCAGCCACAATCCCGCTGAGGGCGCGTTGCTGGTGCGCGCGCAAAAGAAGTACGGAAAGCTGGTGCAGATGGGAACCCAGCAGCGCTCCTCGCCCCACACCATCGATATCGTGCGCAAGATTCACGAAGGCTTGATCGGCAGAGCTTACTTCGCCAAGTGCTGGTACGCCAACACGCGCAAGTCCATCGGCTTCGGCAAGGAAGCGCCGGTTCCCCCGCAACTGGATTGGGATCTGTGGCAGGGCCCCGCGCCACGGCAGCCTTACAAAGACAACGTGCAACCATACAACTGGCACTGGTTCAAGATATGGGGCACCGGCGAGACGCTGAATAACGCTACCCACGAGGTGGATGTGGCTCGCTGGGCTTTGGGCGTGGATTTTCCCAACCGCGTCACCGCGTCCGGCGGACGATACCATTTCAAGGACGATTGGCAGTTTTACGACACCCTGGTCACCAGCTTTGAATATGACGACAAGGCGCTGGCGTGGGAGGGCACCTGCTGCCAGGGGATGAAGTACTACAACCGCAGCCGCGGGACGACCATCCTCGGCACCGAGGGCACGGTGTTGGTGGACCGCGACGGCTACGAGATTTACGACCTGAACGGAAAGAAGACCAACGAACTCAAAGTGGGCACCCAGAGCACATCCGCCGATCTGGTGGGACGAGACTCCATGACCGATGCGCACTTTGCCAACTTCATTGCGGGCATCCGCAGCGGCGAAGCTCTGCATGCCCCGGTTGCTGTGGGCAACGTCGCGGTGACCATGCTGCAGCTTTCAAACATTGCCTGGGAAGTGAATCGCGAGCTGCACCTGGACTCCGCGGACGGAAAGATCAAAGGCGACTCGCAAGCCATGGCTTTGTGGGATCGTGAATACGAGAAAGGTTGGGAGCCACGGATATGAAAAGCACTTTGTCACGCCGCAGTTTTGTAGGTTCCAGTGCGATGGCCGCAGCGGTGTGCGCCGCGTCAGGCGCGCGGTCTGCCCTTGCGCAGCTTTCAGAGGCCGGCGGCGCGTCATCTCCGGTACGCCTTGGCCTGGCCAGCTACACCTTCCGCAATTTCACTCGCGCGCAGTTGATCGCGTTCATGAAGCAGCTCAACCTGACCGAGTTGAATGCCAAGGACACCAAGGACCATCTGCCCATGGCGCCCGACGAGGAAGCAAAGGCGCTGGCCGACTACGCCGCAGCGGGCATTCACCTCCACGCCGCCGGGACCATCTACTTTCCGAAGGACGAAGACGACGATATCCGCACCAAGTTTGAATACTGCAAGCGCGCGGGCATCAAGGTCATCGTCGCCGGAGACCCCGACCTTGCGACACTGCCGCGCATTGAAAAATTTGTGAAGGAATACGACATTCGCCTCGCCATCCACAACCACGGCCCGGAAGACAAAATTTATCACTCTCCGCTGGACGTGCTGAAGGTCGTTGGCAACATGGATCCGCGCATGGGTTGCTGCATCGATGTGGGCCACTGCGTACGCGCCGGAGTCGATGTAGTCAAGGCGATCCACGCCGCAGGCCCCCGTCTCTTCAACATGCACATCAAAGACCTGTCGGACTTCACTGAGAAAGAGAGCCAGGTCTCGGTAGGCCAGGGCAAGCTGCCCATCCGGGGAATCTTCGAAGCTCTCGCCAAGATCAGTTATCCGGGCTGGGTCGACCTGGAATACGAGATTCACGGCGACGACCCCATGCCCGGCGTCACCGAGAGCTTCGCCTACATGCGCGGTGTCCTGGCGGGCATGGGCTACGCAACACGCGCGTGATGCGTGGCTGGAGGTTTTTGGTGTCTCTTACTATGGAGTGAGTACCGTGAGCCCTTGCACCGCCATAAAGTGACGCGCATTGAACGTGGCCACGGTGTCGCCGCGTTCGAGCGCGGTTGCGGCGAGAATCATGTCATGGGAACCGGTCATCCGGCCGCCTGACTCAAGCTCTGCCCATACCCTGGCGTGCTCAAATGCGGTCCGCCCGGAATAGGGCACAATTTCAAAAGTGGCGAAAACGCGTTCTAGAAACCGTTGCCGCTTCAAGCGATGCGCGCCCGAGGCGCGCTCCACACCGTGCCACAACTCCGCGACAGTAATCGCCGCCAGCTTGAACTCTTCCTGAGGATAGGATGCCAACCAGTCAAAAAGGTCGAACGCACCCCGCTCGGCCTCGATAATCACGTCCGCATCGGTCAGGATCGCCATTTTTCGGCCGGCGGCAGGATCTTATTGCGCGCGGCTTCAAGATCACGGCTCCAGACTGTTGCTTCTTCCTCGCCAAGATGAACATCTTTGAGCGCATCACGCAGAGCTGCGGCCAGCTCCCGCCCGGTTGTGGGCTTTCGTTCTTCGGGCACAATGCGAGCCACGGGCGTACCGTTCTTATGGAGGATGAAGGTCGTCTGCTGGTAGCGGGCGCGATTGACGCACTCAGCAAAATTACGCGCCGCCTCAGTCACGCTGATCGAGACCGTCTTCATAAAATCATATTATCAGATTTTACGTACGACCGCAACTCATTCTCCCGCCAACTGCTCCAGCAGCGCGTCGAAATCGGCCAGGTCCGCGTACTCAATGATGACCCGGCCGCGACCACTGTGGTCTTCAATGCGGACTTTCAGGCCAAGCGCCCTTTGCAGGCGCTCCGCTACTTCGCGAACGTTGGGATCGACGGGCGGCTCGGGCTTGGGCTCCTTTTTCGTACGCTCGGGGTAGAGCAGCCCCTGCACGTAGCTCTCTGTTTGGCGAACAGAAAGCGAAAGTGAAACCACACGCTGCGCCGCCTTTTCAATTCCCGGGTGCCCGTTCAGTCCCAGCAATGCGCGCGCATGACCAAAACTGAGCTCGCCGGACTCGACGCGAACCTGCACACTCTCCGGCAACTTCAACAAACGCAAGAAGTTAGATACGGTCGCACGATCTTTTCCGGTGCGGTGCGCCATCTGCTCCTGGGTCATGTGGAACTCGCGCGCCAACCGGTCGAATGCATGGGCCTGCTCCATAGCGTTCAGATCCTCGCGCTGCAGATTCTCCACGATGGTGATCTCCATCGCCTGCTCGTCGGAGACTTGCCGCAAAATTGCCGGGATAGTCTCCTTTCCGGCCAGTTGCGACGCCTTCCAGCGGCGTTCGCCCGCGATGAGCTGGAATTTGCCGCTGGCCAGGGGTCGCACCAGCACCGGCTGCACCACGCCGTTCGCGGCAATTGAGGCTGCTAGCTCTGCAAGCTGCGACTCGTCCATACGCGAGCGCGTCTGGAAAGGGTTGCGCTCGATCTGGTCGATGGGGATCTCGCGAGGCTTGCCACCTTCCGGTTCCGCAAGAGTTGGAGCAGGCGCGGCAGGGTGAACGCGCGGTAACAGAGAGTCAAGACCTTTGCCCAGGGCACGGCGCTTGGAGTCGGTGGCGGCGATAGTCATCTCTAAAAATCCTCTTTCCCGGCAGATTCGCCGGGCGTTGGTTCTATCTCAAGTTGCTTGAAAGCGGGCTGCCTGGGAAAGCGTCGGTCAGGAATAAGGCCAGAAACGAACCTCAGCCTTCGGTCTCTCTGCCTCGGCAGCCTTGCGCGCCGCGCTGCGCGGGCTTTCGATATGATTGCGCGCCATGTACTCCCCGGCCAGCTCAAAGTAGGCCTCGGCTCCGCGTGAGCGGGAGTCGTAGAGCGCCACCGGTTTGCCATGGCTGGGCGCCTCCGCAAGGCGGATATTGCGCGGAATCACGGTGCGGAACAGACGCTCGCGGAAGTACTCGCGCAGAGTCTCCGTAACCTGCTGGGCCAGATTCGTTCGATCGTCGTACATCGTCAGCAGGACACCTTCGATCACAACCTCCGGATTAAAGGCCGCACGAACTCGCTCCAGCGTTGAGACCAGCTCCGATATTCCCTCAAGTGCGAAGTATTCCGCCTGCATGGGCACTATCAGCGAGTCGGCGGCCACCAGGACGTTGAGGGTGAGCAGGTCGAGAGCCGGGGGGCAGTCGAGGACCACGAGGTCGTAATTGCCTTTGACCGGGGCCAGGGCTTGCCGCAGACGGACAGCACGGTCTTCCGCGCCGGCCAGTTCCACATTGGCGCCGGTCAGGTTCTTCGAACCGGGTAGCAGCCACAGCCGGTCAATCTCAGTAGGCAGGATGACCTGGTCTGCAGGCGAGTCGCCGGAGAGCACCTCATAGATTGAGTGCCGATTGTCGTCGCGAGCCAGGCCAAGACCGGAAGAGGCATTTGCCTGGGGATCGCAATCAACAAGCAGGACTTTCAGGCCTTCAAATGCCAGGCAAGCGGCAAGGTTGATGGCGGTTGTGGTCTTACCCACTCCGCCCTTTTGGTTCACAATGCCGAGAATTCTGCCCATGGCAATTCAGGGTATAGGGCGGAGGGGGTTGCGTGCAGAGAATGGGACTGTGGAGAACGTGGCAAAGCTGTGGAAAGCTTTTGGGGCTGCTTTGGGGGACCGTGGTCAAATAATTGATAAGCAAGAGGTTCGCCGAGGCGACTTTAGGGCGCACCCTCGGGCTGGGAAAAGGGCCATCGGTGGAAAACTTGCGCCACCTTTCTTCCGAATAGATGGTTCTGCAGAGCCATTTTGAGTTTATTTGGCTGGCAAATCGCGCCGAAATGGGGCTGAGGTTGCCACAGAGCGGCGGCTTTCCGCTCTCAGGAAGAATGGGAATGTTCCACGTGGAACAAGCAAGAACAATCAGCCGGGTGATCGGATTCATTCCCTCCTCGATGTTCCACGTGGAACACAGCGTAGATCAGGCTGGCGTGTTCTCTCGTGCCGCGATCGCCAACAGACGGTGTTCGCTGCCAGGCAAGGGAATCGGCGTGGACCAGGAGTACTCCCTGCCGGCCGCGGATTGGAGTGCGGCGAGTTCCACGCCTGTCGTCATCAGCGCCAGCCAGCCGCCAGGCCTCACAAGCACCGAGGCCGCCTGAACCGCCAATTCCATCCGGTCAACGGCACGCAGCACTACACAGTCAAACCGTGTCCCAATCGTCTCTGCCCGGCCGGAATGCACCTTCGCCGCAAGACCCAGCACCCGCACCGCCTCCTGAAGGAAGGCGGCCTTCTTGCCCCGCGACTCGGCCAGTGTCACTTGAATCTCTGGGCGGCATAGAGAAATGGGGACACCGGGGAATCCGGCGCCGGAACCAAAGTCCAACAGCGTGACGATTCCGGCTGGTAAATGCTGTGCGCACGCGATGGACTCCACGAAATGACGGCTCAAAATGCCATCCCGCTCGCGAATCGCAGTCAGGTTGACTCGGGCATTCCAATGCTGCAAAAGCGAGAGATAGGCTTCAAAGCGCTGCAACTGTTCTGCATCTAACGCCAATAGCCCCGCACCAACCAGCAGTTCATTTAGCCGTACCCCTGCGATTTCCGCCGCTTCGGACATGCTCCGCTCACTTTTCCGCGAGCGAATCTGCCACCCGCCGGGGCTCCCAGGCGCCTGCCGCCTGCACAAAAGCCGCAAAAATAGCACGGGAGAAAGGGCTCACGGTGTAGGTGCGCTCCGGATGCCACTGCACAGCCACGACAAACTGTTCGGACGAGTCGAGCTCGACGGCCTCTACCACACCATCGACAGGCGAAACTGCACTCACGCGTAGGTTGTCCCCCGCTCTGCGAATGGCCTGGTGATGGCTGGAGTTAACCTTTGGCGGCACAGCACCCGGAGGCAGCAACTTGGCGAGCCGCGATTCCGGCGCAATCTCCACCGGGTGCGCCTCGACCACCTCGCGTCCCAGACGGTGGTTTACCGGGGTCTTCAATTCCGTTTCCAGATCCTGAAAAAGTGACCCGTTGCGCCACACGTTCAGCGATTGCGCCCCATGGCAGATAGCTAGGATGGGTTTGTGCAGATTGAACGCGTCCTGAAGCAGCAGCTCATCGACCGCGGTCCGGGCGGAATCAGCCGATCCACACTCGGGGATTGGATCTTCGCCAAACCTTTGTGGATCTACGTCATAGCGGCTGCCCGGCAGCAGAACTCCCTGCACCCCAGCCAGCAGGCGCGCCACCCGGTCCTGTCGTTCGTGAACCGGAGCCACAACGGGCGTGGCCCCTGCGGCTTTAAGGGCTGCTAGATATGGCGGCAGCGACCGCAAGTTGTACTCGCTGTCGGTGCTCGTGGGCTCAGGGATCGCAATACGTATGGTCATGGGCAGCACCAGTGTAAGGCAGCACCATATCACTGCAATAGCGTCCTCTTAAATACTCGGCGTCCCTACCACTGAACCAAGTGTTCGGTGTCTTCTACGAGTACCACATCGTACTTCTCGATCATCGGCATCAGCACCGGTTCCAGCTCGCGCTTCCACAGCTCACCCTCGTAGAACCTGGCTTTCATCGGCTCACGCAAGTTGATATCCGGAAAGCCGCGCATGAAGAAGAAAACATCTGGATCATCCACCGACAGGAATGGACCCAGGATCTTCATGCCTATCTCTGCATGCGCCGGTATGGAGCGTGTGCGGAAAATATCAAGGAATTCTGTGCGCTTGCCAGGCCTGAGTTTGTAGGTTCGCATCTCGATCACCATACAGGAGTCCTCCGACCGCATATTCGCGTAATCCGCGCAGCGATGCAAGGGTGCACGATCAATCTGGAAGAGCCACGAAAGCAGGGACACTCTCGCCATCTCAGCGGATAGAAATCTCTCGTGATCGTCCCACATTGCGGTACCACTAAGCGCGCATTCCTGACTTGCCTGTATTGGTCCCCCTAGGTGTATCGTGGTTGCAAATGACACGCACACAGTTTTCACAGCTCCTAGCCTTCGCGACCCTCATTACGCTGGCCGCATCCCTTTCCGCGCAACAGCCCGCGCCGAAACCTGAAGATACGGAAGTGTGGACTCCGGTGCCGAAGATCGTCACGCCGGGCGTCACTAACGAGGCTCCCCCCTCCGACGCAATCATCCTGTTCGACGGCAAAAACCAGGACGAGTGGGTGTCGGCCCAAGACAAGTCGCCGGCCAAGTGGGTCGTTCACGACGGCATTTTGACAGTCAGCAAGGAACGCGGCGTCGGAAACATTGAGACCAAGCGGACCTTCAAGGACTATCAGCTCCACATCGAGTGGAGAATTCCTGAGAACATTACCGGCAGCGGTCAGGCGCGCGGCAATAGCGGTGTCTTTCTGGCCTCCACCGGCCCCGGCGACGACGGCTATGAGTTGCAGGTTCTCGATTCCTACAACAACACGACGTACGTCAACGGCCAGGCCGCCAGCATGTACAAGCAAAGCATTCCCTTGGTGAATGCGAATCGCAAGCCAGGCGAGTGGCAGAGTTACGACATCGTGTGGACAGCGCCAATCTTCAATGATGATGGCTCACTGAAGACTCCCGCGTATGTCACGGTCTTCTTCAACGGCGTGCTGGTGCAGAATCACTTCGAATTGAAGGGGCAGACGCTTTTCATCGGCAAGCCCTTCTACAAGAAGTACGACAGAGCGCCCATCAAGCTGCAGGCGCATGGCGACAAGAGCGAACCGCTCAGCTTCAGAAATATCTGGGTCAGGGAGATCAAGGAAATTAATTAACACACACGCGCACAGAGCCATGACAATCAATCGCCATGGCTCTCACCCGCACCTGCGATTCCTTCCAAGCTGACGCCAGCTCCTGCGTCTCCACGCATCTCGCGGGGAGTCTCGAAGCTTCTGATCCTGTCTTGGGCGAAAGCGGGGAAACAGGCTGCAATCAGGCTCGTCAGCTTCTTGTCACTTCAGCTTCCGCCAGCCATCCACGGCGCAATGCCTCTTTGGGGATTGTCGACAGGTACGGTTTGATATCCAGAATGGGTGTCCCGTCCAGCATGTCCAGACCGCGAACGTGAAGTGACCCCTTCTCGCGGCGCAGAAGCTCCACCACCGTAAGACCAAGCGGGTTCGGCCGGCGCGGAGATCGGGTGGCAAACACTCCATGGGGCCGGTTGTCTGCCGGAGTCCTTCCAATCAATTCGAAACCATCGGAACGGTCGAAAGCCCAGATGACAAAAAGATGCGAGAAGCCATCGATGTCGGTGAGTCCCGCTTCAAATTCAGGCAGGACCTCAAGTATGCCTTCTGCCTCGTGCTTTGCCCCCAAGCCCTTTGGAATTGCAGCCGTCTCTTGGTAGGGACTGCGCACGAATCCTATCGGTTGCAGCGTGAACATGTGAACCGGGACCTCCCGCCTTCTTTCAGCTTAATACTTTGGAACTTGAAGCATTCCGATCCACAGTAGATCCTTCCCCCGGTTTTCCTCCAGGAGTTTCGCCACATTCTCAGCCACACCTAAATCCGGCGCGTGGTAGCGAAAGGTCACAACTTCGTGACCGTACATGCATGTGATGTCCACACGAGTCCCCACAATCCGGTCCACTCTCCTGACCGTGACACTTTCCGGGGTGGATACAAAGGTCGCCGCCCGCGAATCGAAAGCTCCTGCACCGCCTTGAGGCGGCCAACCTGGTAATTGAGATACCTGCATACTTCTATCCTCCTGGAGACCTTATTTCTGATCGTACGCTGCATCCACGTCGCGTGCGCATAAGCGTCAATTTGCGCATTACTCTTGCGCGATATGCTCCAAGGGCGGTTTCAGACCTCGGCGTGGACTTGATTGCCGTCGCTGGCTTCGGCCCCTGAGGTACGGCCCGGCTCACGCAATTCGTCGATGGCCACCCGTAGGCGCTCGGTGAGTTCGTTGGTCTGCCGCACGGTCAATCCGGTAGTAGGAATGGGCTCTCCGGCAGTGAGAGTGAGCGGGCCGGGATATAAATGGCGTGTGTGAATAGGAAGCAGGTCAAAGACCCCGTGCAGCGCGATCGGCACCAACGGCACCTGGGCGCGAATGGCCAGGTAGGCAGCGCCGGAAAGGAAGGGCTTCAGCGCTCCCGTGGTTGTGCGCCCACCCTCAGGAAAGACAAAGAGCGGCATCCCGGCGCGCAGAGCCTTCACGCCCACACCCAGGCTCGACATGGTCGCATGCGGGTTGGCCGTATCGATCGGAATCTGGCCGGAGCGGCCCAGGTACCAGCCTATAAATGCAATCGGCCACAGTTCCTTTTTTGCGAGGATGCGGAACTGAAAGGGCAGCGCGGCAAAAATGACCGGCGTATCCATGTACGAAGTGTGATTCGAGGCGTAGACCGCGACCGGATACCTGCGCAGATTTTCCGCCCCGCGCACATTGAGCGAACAACCGGAACTCCACACCAGCGCCCGCGCCCACGCCTTGGCGATGCCGTGCTGCATCCGGCCGGACTTATCCACGAACGACACCAACAGCGAAAGTGAACCGCAAACAACCGTGATTACAGTCATGATGGGGATCTGAATCACGTTGGTGCGCCAGCGATGGAGCCGAGGCAACGGGTTGGGACGAGAACTCACGGCCGCACACCTGCCGGCTGCGGAATGGACGCCAGGAGCAGGCTGCGCGCCTCCCCCACTAGGTACACCGACCCTGAGATCACAATGATCCCACCCGCCGCACACCCCTGGGCCAATTCCAGGGCCTGGCCTACGGAGTCAGCGGCCACGGCGGGCGTCCCGGTCTGCGCGGCGGCCGCCAGAAGATCGTTCAACGGCGTAGCGCGCGGGCTGTGGATGGGTGCAAAGACGATCTGGTCGAAGAGCGGAAAGAGGATTTGTGCCATCTCCGTCACCGGCTTGTCGCGCAGGCAACTAAAGACGAGGGTGTGGGGCTGAGAATCGTCCCAGGCGTCGCGTAGCCCGGATCGCAGCGCCCAGGCCCCGGCAGGATTGTGCGCCACGTCCAGAATCCAGTCGACACCACCAATGGCGATGTGCTCCAGGCGGCCCGGCCATTGTGTCCGGCGAATGCCTTCAGCCAGTGCGTCCGCAGTGATGCAAAACCCATGGGAAGTCGCTAGTTCGACCGCTGCGGCGATGGCCAGTGCCACATTGCGCTGCTGATGCGCTCCGCGCAAAGGGGATGCCACTTCAACACTCGTGCCCAGGGCCTGCACTGCATAGGGGACGGACGTACCCGGGCCTTGCGGAGGCATGTAGGGCGCCGCGCTTACTCCCCTCACATCCAGCTCAGTGGCTACTTCGCCCAGAGCCCGGTTGGCGTCCGGGTGCTGCGGCAGCGTGATGAGCGTGCCGCCACGGCGAAGGATCCCGGCCTTCTCCCGAGCGATGGCCGCAATGGTTGAGCCCAGCCACTCCGTATGGTCAAGCGAAATGTCAGTCACCACAGAAAGCAGCGGATCCACCACGTTCGTCGCGTCCAGGCGCCCGCCCATACCCACTTCAAGCACGGCAATCTGCGCTTCGGCAGCCGCGAAGTGGAGAAAAGCCATGGCCGTCAAGGACTCGAAGAAGCTGGGCATCTGGGCCAGCTTTCCCTTCAGAACAAGATCCTGTGCAGCATCATGGACGCGAAAATAGCCAGCCGCAAAGGCGTCGTCGGTGATTTCAGTGCCGTCGATGCGGATACGCTCGTTAGGCCGCGCCAGGTGTGGTGAAGTGTAGAGGCCCGTGCGCAAGCTCGCCGTGGCCAGGATCGAAGCCAGCGTGGCAGCGGTCGAGCCTTTACCGTTCGTGCCGGCAATCAGCACTGAAGGAAAGCGCAGTTCGGGATGACCGAGCGCAGCCAGCAAAACCCTGATCTCGTCCAGAGAGAACTTGCGCCTCGGCTGGCCGGGCCTTGTGTAGAGCTCCGGCGCCATTGCGCTCAATTGATCGATGGCCGCCTGGTAAGACATGGAATGTTCAGTATAGAAGACAAGGAACAGAGATCCGCAGCCTAAACGTATCCACCGCAAACCTCCAATCGGCGGCAACTGTGCAGGACTCGTCCTTCTCAAACCCTTGTCCTGCTTGGTCGCGGACGCACTTTTCACATAACCGATCTGCTATTCACAGGGCTTTTTCGCGCCCCTGTGGGAGTCGTGGGAAAAAGGGGTCCTTACACCGCCACTCTCGACCGGTTTTCCAATTCCGCAGAATTGCACAGCCAAGATTTGGAAAACCAGAGCATCCCTCAATGCGGCTCCACTCAACAACATCGCCCCTATTTCCACTTTTCCTGCCTGAACTACGGGTACTACGGGAGTAATTAATCTTTCTTAACCCTTTTCCTCGAAGCCGTCGCGCATTCTTACTGAGCTGTAGAAACTATGGCTGGCAAGCCGACGACCTTCACATTTCCAGCGCTTGCGTCCAAGGGACCGAAAGAAGCCTCGGAATCCAGAATGAAGCCCTGTTTTCCACGCGCACTTGTTGCTGAAGATGAATACAATCAAGAGCAAGAAACGACAGCCGCTTCTGCGCGGGCGCAGGTTGATGTAGAGTGAGGCCAGCGTGGAAGTGGATTGATTCGGTTTTCTTTTCAGCAGAGTCCCGCCAAGGCGGGCAAGGGTGGGTTTATGTCAATCGTGGAAACTGAGGTGGAGAAGCCGGCCACGCAGGGGGCAGCGATGGAAATTACCGTAAGCCGCCAGGAACTGGTGAAGGAACTGACCGCCACGCAGAGTGTGGTGGAGCGCAAAACCACAATTCCCATTCTGTCGAACTTTCTCATCGAGGCTGAGGGCGACCGGCTGAACATCACGGCCACCGACCTGGACCAAGCCATTCGTACCAGCGCGGAAGTGAAGGTGAAGAAGCCTGGTGCGTGCACAATTCCTGCGCGCAAACTCTACGACTACATCAAGCTGCTCCCTGATGGAGACATCTCCATCAAGATGCTCGAAAACCATTGGGTGCAGATTCGTAGCGGGCGTTCGAATACGAAGATGGTGGGCATGGCGCGAGCCAACTACCCGCAGGTGCCCGAGTTTCCTGAGGTGACAGCGACGAGCATTCCGGCCGCCGCGCTCAAGACGCTCATCGCGCGCACCATTTTCGCCATCTCCAATGAGGAGTCTCGTTACACGCTCAACGGTGCACTGTTGGTGCTAAAGGCCGAGTCGCTGGCCATGGTGGCCACCGACGGCCATCGGCTGTCGTTCGTCGAAAAGGGTGGCGAGACCCTCGACAGCATCAGCGGTGAGAAGCGGGTGCTGATTCCGCGCAAGGCGCTCCAGGAGCTGCAGCAGTTGCTGGCCGTCTCCGACGTCGAAAAAGTGGAGTTTGCCGATGACGAGCACACGCTGTTCTTCCGCGTGGGCCATCGCACCTTGAGCACGCGGCGGCTCTCCGGCCAATTCCCTAACTACGAGGCGGTGATGCCGCGCGACAACACCAAGTTCGTGGTGGTGCGGTCGAGCGAGCTATCGGCGGCTATCCAGCGCGTGGCGCAGTTTGCCGACGAGCGCTCGGGCGCCATCCGGCTGCGTCTCGAAGGCAACGAGCTGAAGATCAGCTCCAACTCCGCTGAGTCCGGCGAGAGCGAAGACACTATCGATACGCCCTATGCGGGTGAGCCGATTGTCGTGGGCTTCAACTCCGGCTACATCATTGACTTCCTAAAATCGCTGGGCAACGAAGGCGAAGTGCGGCTGGAGTTCAAGGACTCCCAATCGGCCGGCCAGATTCGCCCCGAGGACCCCGACGCGGAATACAAGTCGCGCTATGTGCTCATGCCAATGCGCATCTGAAGAAACCAACGGAGGCAGCAAGGTACGACGGCCCGGCAGCGATGCCGGGCCGTCGTGTTTGTGGGGTATTTGAGAACAAGCAATGTTTGGTCGACCCGGGCCTCTCAAGTCGGCAGCCTTCAGATGCCCGCGTACCACGCGTAACCACCTTCAGGTGCCGCGGAGCCCAGACCCTTGCCAAAGCGTTTCACTGAGTCGGTGGCCGTGATGCGCGTAATGTATTTCACGCTCTTGTAGCCGAGTTGGCGGGGCACGCGCAGCCGCAGCGGTCCGCCAAACGACACAGGGAGATCGCCGTCGTTCATTCCCAAAGTCAGGAACGTCTGCGGATGCAGGGCATCGGCCATGTCGATGCTGTCCCACCAGTCGGGCTCGATGGAAAAGTACACGATATAACGCGCCTGTGGCAGGACTCCGGCCGCGTTCAGCACATTCGCCAGAGGTGTTCCTATCCACTCGGCGACATACGACCATCCTTCCTCGCAAGTCACCTCGGTGATTTGGTTGTGGACGGGAAGAGCTTTGAGGTCGGCGAGAGAAAAGGAGCCAGGCCGTGCGACCATCCCGTCCACCGCCAGCCGCCAGTCAGAAAAGCCAACGGCCTGATGGCGCTTGAAGGCATCGCTGGGCGGGGCGGTTGCGTTGGCGAACGGAACCTTGGAGATCATGCTGCGCGGGAATTCGCGGGCCAGTGAGTGCTTGGTCAAGAGCCGTTGGGCAGCGTAAGTGAGCGTTTCGCCGGGACCATAGATGCCGCGGCAATCAGGCGGGATAAGCCCGTAGCGCCGCACCAGGTGCGAAGCCGCAGCCAGCCCCGCCACGCCCGCTGTAGCGGCAAGGCCGGTGGTAATGAGCTTTCTGCGTGAGATGTTGCTCATGTGCGCTCCGAGGGCTGTTCCACACGCCCGGTAATCATGGCCCGCATGCGACTCCAGAATCCGGCCAGAACAATCATCGCGACATGGACGACAAGGAAGACCACGAGAAATCCAGACACGAAAAAATGCAGAGTACGCGCAGATTGCCGGCCTCCAAGCACGTTGACGGCCGCCGGTACCGCGGAATCGAAGGCCGGAGACAAAGCGAGGCCGGTCCAGATGACCAGGGGGAACAGAACGAAGATCACCAACAGGTATACGGTGCGCTGCACCACGTTGTACGAGCGGCTTTCTGCTTCATCGGGCGGTGCGCGGCGGAAGGTTTTTGCGAGCACTGCCCGGAACGCGCTCCACCTTCTGTCAGCCGGCGCTGGAAGCAGGTTCTTTCTGAAGTGAGCGGTACACACGCCTGCGACCCCGTAGACCAGGCCGGTCAGGACCAGCACCCACGCGGCCTCAAAGTGGAGATAGCGGCTCCAGCCATTCTGGTCCGGCATCACGTAGTTGTAGCCCGTGGGAACCGTACCTCGCGACGAGGGGATTGGCAGTGTGAACAGTGCAGGAGTCTCCGAGTTGCCTGTTTCACCCCAATAGAACCGCGGATGAGAGATTACGATCTCAGCGCCAGTGATCAGCAAAGCCAAAAAAGAAATTACGGTAATCCAGTGCGTTACCCGCACAAGCGCACTATGCCTGGGGGTCACCGAAACAGAGAGCGGGGAAGAGACTGGCACGCGGGGAGAATAGCATAATCCGAGCGCCAATCATCCAGAATTCTTCCCGGCTTGCTCGGGCGGTTCCTCACACTCTGCATGTGCGAAAAACCGCCCGCGGTTCAGACGATAAAACGCTAGGCCGCGAAGATGGTAGCCAAGTCCTGCTCCGCTGTGGTGATGGGCATCAGATTGAACTTCTCATTGAGAAGGTTAAGCACGCCGGGTGACAGGAAGGCAGGCAACGTCGGTCCAATACGGATGTTCTTGATGCCCAGGAACAGCAGGGTCAGCAGGACAGCGACAGCCTTCTGCTCATACCAGCTCAAGATCAGCGAAAGTGGCAGGTCGTTCACGCCGCACTCAAACACGTTGGCGAGAGCGAGGGCAACTTGGATGGCAGAGTAAGTGTCATTGCATTGGCCCACGTCGAGCAGCCGTGGAAGCCCGCCCAGTGTTCCCAAATCCATCTTGTTAAAGCGGAATTTACCGCATCCCAAGGTTAGGATGACGCAGTCCTGAGGAATCTTTTCGGCGAGTTCGGTGTAGTAGCTGCGGCCGGAGCGCGCTCCGTCACAGCCGCCTACGACAAAGAAGCGGCGCAGCGCGCCAGCCTTCACCGCATCGATCACCTGTGGAGCTACGCTGAGAATGGCCTTATGCCCGAAACCGACGGTGATCTGCTGATCATCGCCGTCCTGGGCGAAGCCGGGGGCCTTCAGTGCAGCGGCAATCACCGGGCCAAAGTCCTGGCCGTCGATATGTTGCACGCCGGGCCACGCCACGGGCCCGCAGGTGAAGATACGGCTCTTGTAGGTAGTGCGCGGCTCCTGAATGCAGTTTGAGGTCATCAGTATGGCGCCGGGAAAGTGCTCAAAGTCGCCTGCCTGATCCACCCATGGACCGCCGTAGTTGCCCGCCAGATGCTTGTACGCCTTGAGCTTTGGATAGCCGTGTGCCGGCAGCATCTCGCCGTGCGTATAGATATTGATGCCTAGGTCCTTGGTCTGCTCCAGCAGGGAGTAGAGATCGTGCAGGTCATGGCCCGAGACGAGGATCGCCTTGCCTTTCACAGCGCCAAGGCGCACCTGTGTCGGCTGTGGCGCACCGAAGGTCTCGTTATGCACACTGTCGAGCACCTCCATGACTTTGTAGTTGAGCTCCCCCACCGCCAGTGCCTGACCAACATACTCCTCTGCGGCGTGATCTGATCCGGACAGAAAGTCCATCACCTCGTGAATTTTGGCGAAGGTGGCAGGCGATCCGGCGCCGAGTGCGAGGGCATGTGCCGCATATGCGGATGTGCCCTTAATGCCGTACAGAACAAGCTCGCGCAGATTGGCAATCTCTTTGCCTTCAGTAAGAAACCGCGTGGGGAGAAGGGACTCGCGGCCCTGAGCAAGCAGTCCCTCCATGGATGCCGCGGGCACAAAGGCGGCGGCGCCGCCCAGTGCAACCGGAGTTTGGCCTGCGGCTTCACTGGCCTTCTCATAGAGGGTGCGGGCAGCGTCGCGGGTTGCTGCAGCCTGCCGGACTAATTCTGCGAGGCGTTCCGGGTCGAAGTTGACGTTGGTCAGTGTCGCGAAGATGGCCTGGATGGTAAATGCGTCAATCTCAGGATCGGCTGCGCCAAGAAGCCGGGCGCGGTGAGCGTACATCGAGATGCCCTTGACGGCGTGAATCAGCAGATCCTGCATTGTGGCCGTGTTTTCGTCTTTACCGCAGACGCCGATGGTCTGGCAGCCCTCGCCCTTTGAAGTTTGTTCACATTGATAACAGAACATGTCTGTTCCTTCCCTCAGATAAAGTAAGTTTGCAAGGTGAGAATAGATGGCATGTGCAGGGAGGCGAAGCGACTTAAGTCACTACGCGCGCAGCCGAGGCCTCCAACAGCATTGCGCGTGCATTGATGCATACTAGCCGCAGGAAGGCGCGGACAGCGCCGCAAACTCAGCTGTCCAAATGGAGGTGGATCATCGTGAAGCCCAGCAGAACAACCATCGTACTGTCACTCCTGCTATGTCTCGCCGGCTCACCTGCTCTTCCAGCGGTCGCGGCGCAGGCAGAGAGGCCCACCAGCACGCCTTATAGCGGAGATCTCTCCATCTTCGAGTACCCTGACCGCGATAAGAAGTTGCATGTGGACCGGGTAATGGATCTGCTTGAAATCGCGCCCGGAAAATCAGTTGCCGACATCGGCGCAGGATCGGGATGGTTTACCGTGCGGGCTGCGGCGCGCGTCGGCCCCAGCGGCACGGTATATGCCGAAGATATCAATCCAAAGGCGATCGACTACATCGCCCAACGGGCATCGCAACAGAAACTCGAGAATGTGCGCCCAGTATTGGGCTCGGTCGATGACACCAAGCTTCCGCCCAATAGCGTCGACGCCGTGCTGATCTTGAAAACCTATCATGAATTTGCGCATCCCATCCCGCTTATGCAGAGACTGAGGCTTTCGCTGAGGCCCGGAGCAAAAGTGGGCATTATCGACCGCAATGGTAATGGGACCGACCACGGCATCATGCCTGAAATCGTCGAACGCGAGATGGCGCAAGCGGGATTCGAACGCGTTGCAAAGTACGACTTCACCAAGACGGACGGCCAGGACTACTTCCTGATCTTCGTAGCAAAGTAGAGTCGTTTAGAGCTGATTTCATAAACCGGTTTTGAAAGCGCACGGCTTCACAGGCTGCTGAAAACCTCGATCCGGAGGGAGGCGGGGGTTTCACAGGCTGCGGAAAAACTCAATCTCAAGGCAACACAGGGGCACATAGCGTCAGGGCACGAGTTTACTCGTGCCGCAAATGCCGCCAAATCAACGAGGGCTTCAGCCCCTGAGGGACCGCTCCTACTAAGCTGAATTGCATAGATGCAACCAGTTGTAGCAGTTCAGCGCCATGTGCGCGCCGCGCCAGATACTCAGGAGTAGCTTCCAGAAGGCTGCGTTTCGCCCTGCAAGCCCCCTGGATTCGCTTTGAAGCGGGAGACGACTCGTCAGAGCAGTCAGGATCGCCGGAATAATCTGGATCGGGGGAAGGCCTCACTGCCCGCTTTCACTCGGTGCGCTTCTTGCCCCGGTTTTCCAAAACAGCTCTGCGATCTCCCACACCCCGAGCAAGACCAAGGGCAGTCCCAACCAGCGGCCCGGCCGATTGGCAGCCGAAAACCCGCGCGAACATTGACGCTGCCCTTGGAAAAGGGAAACATCGTCGATAAGCGTAGAATCAAGATATGAAGAATGAATGGCGCAAATTCAACCCTAAAGATCGAAATACTTATCCCAGAGAGAACTCCCGCGTGCAGTTCCAGTATGCGGATGGAATACAGATGTCCGGTGGGTACTTGAAAGGTCTTTTTCTTCATGGCGGTGCCATCTCAGCAACTGCCGTAGATCAAATGAAACTTTGGCGCTACGCGGAGTAGGCCAGGTGTTATTCGGGTGCTGCCGATCTGGCTTCTGGAACTGGTTGCAGAAACCTGGCTTTGAAAGGGCACAGCCTCAGCCGTGCCGCAAGAGACCAACAGGAGTTAGGGCTTTTGCCCCTGAGGGACATCTCTTACCAGGCTGAATTGCATAGATGCAACCCGCTGCACATCACAACAAAAGATGGTCATGACCCCACAGCCGTGCGGGTAACGCTGAAGTCAGCTCAGGTGGCTGAGGTCAGTTTTGCCGATACCACCCGGGCTGGAGCGATACAACCCCGGATCGCGTGTTAAGAAGGACGACCTGCAGACACAGCGCTTTCTGAGCCGAAGATTTGAGAAATGCGACGCAAAAGGTCGGCTGGATACACGGGCTTGGTTAGCAGCGTAAATCGGTGGCCGGCGCGCGCCGCCGCATCCATCAGGTCTCCGGTAGCTGCGTGTCCTGAAAACAATAAGACCCGGCAGTCTGGATAGATGCGCCGCACCTGGATTGCCAGTTCGGTACCACTCATCCCAGGCAGCATCACGTCGGTCAGCAACAATTCCGGAGGCATAAGGAGCGCTGTTTCAAGTGCCTCCTCCCCGTCGTAAACCGGAATAGCAGCGTAGCCGCTCAATTTCAGGATCTCTGCAAGTGTGTCGGCAATGGCAGACTCGTCGTCCACCACCAGGACCACCGGGCGATGCTTTTGTGAGCCGTTCGCCGGCACTGAAGCAGGGACATCCTTGATCGGCACGACAGGGAAATGAGATCTCGCGGTCATTGAAATTCTGCCTCCTCAGGGAACGCTAGCAGCATTTGCGCCATACGGGGAGTCTCTTTTCGATACGCATTAAGTATTTACAATCTGCTATTTATACGCATCATTAAAGGAGTGAGAACTCTTCGAGGAAGTCAAAAATTAGCTTGATTTCTTTACAACTCGTTAGTAGGCTGTTTCCCACAGGATAGGGTTACGTCAAATTAGCGATAGGTTAAGCGCACGTCGTCGATCGAGATTAACTTCCCCAAGGTAGTTCAAAATGGCGACCAGTTCAGACTCCAATTCCGCGCCCATGAGTTTTGAATCCATTCTCCAGGACGATGTCCCCAAGGGACGGGATGGAAAACACAAACAGATTGTATTGGAGTTACTGAGTAATATTGATAAGCTGGCAGTCGGCTCAGCACTCAAAGTCCCCCTTTCAGCCCTGCCCGACACGAAAGAGAATATCCGTGCGGCGCTCAACCGAGCCACACGTCAGAGAGGCATTGATGTGGCCACATCGAGCGACGAACACCATCTTTACATCTGGAAGATCGAAGCCGAAGACTGACACATCTCACACGGCATTCTTCGGCAGCGCTCCCAGCATCGGCCAGATTTCGCATCACGCTGATACCCCTGGGGGCAACCCGAGTCGCTGGAACAAGTGAGCTTTGCACGCATCGAAACTGCGTTGTGCCTTTCGTTTCGCTGCTGATTGCCAGAACAATGTCGTTGACCAAACTGGAACAATAGATTCGGCCACTGAACTGCCCATCAAGCGAGGAGGCCTGATGTCGAGATCAGCAAAGGTGTTCATCCGTTGCGCTGTCGCCCTGGCGCTCGCAGCAACTGTGCACGGTGTCTTGGGACCGCAGTCGTTGTACGCGCAGGCGCCACAGGCCTTGGCCGACGCGCGCGCCGCGTGCGCCTCTGACGTGCAGAAGCTGTGCGCCGGCGTGCCGTCAGGCGGAGGACGAATCATCGCCTGCCTCAAACAGCACCAGGCAGAAGTCTCGGACGGCTGCAAGCAAGCCATCGCCAAGGCCATGGGAGGATCCCGGAGTGACGCTAGTCCCGCAGCAGTCACCCCGGCCACGCCACCTCCGCCAGAGCCCAGCGCGCCCGCGCCGTCTAACCCCGCGCCGCCCAGCCCCGCCCCTAAAGTGTCCTCGTCATCCGCCGCCAGTCACGGAGCGGTCGCCGGCAAAGCGGCTTCGGGCTCTTACCTGCTTCTAAAGAAGGCGCAGATCATGGTCAATGACCCTGATTACGATAAGACGACGTCGCCGGCGATCGAGCTGTTGATTCCCAGCGACTGGGACTTCAAGGGTGCGGTCCATATGTACGGCGGCAAGACTGGTTGTTTCAGCGAGAGTTTTTCAGTGTTTTGGGAGGCCACGAGCCCCGATGGCCTCACTAAATTTCAAGGTGCTCCCAACTACGCCTGGCAATACTCCGACGACCCGCAAGAGCTGCACAAACTCACCGACCCCAACCGGCGCACGCACAATGGCAATAAGACTAACGATCTTTGTCCCGTGTCGAAACCGTTGAACGCAGAGCAATATTTCCGCCAGATCGTGCTCAGTGACATGAAGCCCGCAATGACAGTGGTGTCGGTCGAGCCGTTCCCCGCCCTCGAGCAGATCGTGCGCCAAAGCCAGGGACTGCCGTCAGCCGACGCCGGCAACGGCGGCGCTCGCGTCGACGCCATCCGGATACGGCTGGCCTTTCAAAAGGACGACAAGCCGATGGAGCTCTGGTACTCCGTGGCGCTCGTCACCCGGACCTATCGCGTCGGTCGAGGATTTCTTTACGATCTCCATGCCGTCGGCCAAGTCGCGTTGGGTGCGCCGAAGGGCGAGCTCGATGCCCACGACAAGCTGTACAAGGTGGTGATCGCCTCCATTCAGCCCCTGCCTCGCTATACAGCCTTTACAAACAAGTGGATCGCCAGTTACTACCAAACACAAGCCAATAAAGAGGCCGCCATGGACAAAATCCAGGCCGACCTCATCAACTTCGAGACCCAGACGTACTTGAACATGAGCGCCAATGCCCAGAGGGTTTCGGATATTGGCTTTCACGCCACCGACCAGAACCTTCGGGATGTGCAAACCTACCGCGATCCCTCCACTGGGCGCACGTTTGAACTGAGCAACCAGTACGGCCACGCCTGGCTCAATGGCGACAATCAGTACGTGATGAGTGATAGCGCTGACTTCAATCCGAACTCGGCGCTTTCCGGAAGTTGGAGTGAACTGCAGCCCGTGCAGCCCTAACGAGACTCACCGGCAGTTGCGCATCGTCGCGCTCTCCTCAAACAGGCAAATCGACTTTGAGAGCGGCCCGGCCAACTAGATCTGGGTAGGATTTTCGCAGGGTGCTTTAGTCAGTTGGGTGCCTTCCGCATTCATCGAGATAGCCCAAATGGGAATCGGCGCGAATCCTGAGAACCGCAGCCAGTGGGCTGGCGCTTGAAGATACAGAACAGGCTCTCTGAGATTGCGAGAGAGTTGTGGGCTACTCTTCCCTTTGACGAATCTTCGGACTCCCCAGAACCAGGTTAGTTCCGGTCGGTCGGCTACTCGGACTGCCGCGCTCCCGATTCCTGTTAGGATTTCAGTGCATGACACCCAGTCCCGAAGATCTGGCGGCGCAGTATGCGCAGATGAGTGAGACGGAACTTATGGAACTGGCTCGCTCCTACGATGGCCTGCTGGAAATTGCACAGGTGGCGTTGCGTGCGGAATTTACGCGGCGCGGGCTTGAGCCGCCGCTGGTGGAAGAGCCGGAGGAATGGGAGTTCCGTCGCCTCGTGACGGTGCGGCGTTATCGGGATCTGGCAGAGGCATACGCGGAACGTTCGCTGCTGGAATCGGCGGGTATCCCAGCCTGGATTGCAGATGAGAATCTCGTCCGGATGGATTGGTTCTATTCCAACGCGGTTGGCGGTATGCGATTGCAGATCGACGAGCGCGAAGAAGCGACTGCACGGGAGATCTTGGAGGAAGGGGCTCCGGAGACAATCACGTATGGCGAGGAGGGGGTCTACGTCCAGCCAACCTGCCCAAAGTGCGGATCGGCTGAGATTACGCTGGGCAGCGGGACAGAGCGCGGACGTTCACTTGTGGCGCTCTACGTCTTGTCCATTCCAGTGCCACCGCGAGAGGCGACCTGGCATTGCGAGGCCTGTGGCGCACGGTGGGTGGATACGGGGGACGATGAGCCGCTCGGATAGCTTTCCCGCGATAGTCTTCATTTCTCATGCGTAGGGATTACCCCACCGCGGGCAGCCAGTCAGGATCGATCTGCGAATGCGGCAGACGGACCAGCCGTTGGATCGGCCTCATCCCCAAGGTCCATGGCTGCGATAAGACCGTTGTTCACCGTGAATACGTGCAGAACTTCGCTGTCCGATAAAACATCCCCTTGAAGGCTCTTGACGAGTTGGTGCACCCTGACGTGGACCTTGCCTCCGTCTCCCTCGGTGATTGCTATCGGTTCGACATGGGGATCGAACTCGCCCCATTGTCGAGTCCAATAGGCGCGGATCTCTTCCTGTCCGACCACTTTGCCTCCCTCTGAAGCCTTGGGCCAGCTCACGTCTTGCGTCATCAGTGCGAGTGCACCGTCGATGTCCCGCTTGTTGAATGCGGAGTACGCCTGCTCAATAAGGGTCTTCGAGTCTGCCATACAACCTCCTGCAACTCAGGACTCGCGCTGCTTTGCCGAAAATTAGCTACGAAGAGCGCACCATAGAGACACGGATGATTCGTTCCATTCTGTCAGGGATGTTCCGGCTGATACCGACAAGGGTACCCACCCCCCTCCCCCCTCAAAAGCACCGTCCGGAGGGGCCATTTTCAAGGCAACTCGCCTGCAATGAACAGCTTGAGAATTGGCCCTGTGTACTCATCGGTAAACAGAAACCCCCAATTTTCCCCTGTTTTTAGGCCGAATAGCCGCATTCCAGGCCCTTTGGAGCAATTACCACGTACGATTCGGCGAAAGCGACGCCACAATACCCACACCCCGAAATCTCTACCAGGTCAGCGTGACAGTGATGGTCTGCCACTCCTCGCCGGGCGGAAAGTGCAAAACCAGAGGCATCCACTTGCAGGCATAGAGATCGGCGTCACAATCTCGATATGAAACGTTGGCAAATTGTCTATCAGCCGCCGGGTCCGACGGCGGATCGGTTTGCACCTTCGGAATAAAATGGCCGTGCCGGATCAGACGCAGAATACCGTCGCTGTCTGCAAGCCCCTCAATATTGAGAGCCAGCTTGTGATCTGAATATTGCGAATGAAGCACGCGAAACTTGGAGGTTCTTGCGCCAGGTAATGCAGGGCGGTTTGGTGTTAAGTTGCTCACGGCTTCGATGAGATACATCTCTGGGTCTACATCGTCGATTTCGAGCGCCGGGACAGGAATCCGAAGACCAGTTTGCGGAGGAATACGAAGTTTCGCAGCCAGCGTTTCACCTATGGCTCCCGTTGTTGCTCCGGGAAGGTCGCTGCGCAGATGCCACTCGTCGCCATCTGTCGGACTCATGTAAATCTCAAGACGGTCACTCGTCTTCGTGAAGTAGAGCGCCGTTGTGCCACCGGGAATCTGAAGATTCATCACCTCCGCGTGATCCCAACTCGCCGGCAAATGCGGATTCACCGTGATGATCTTCTTCTGCGCGTCGAT